>TARA_R110002111_G_scaffold168038_2_pt1 | contig 197913 bp, 156 predicted proteins | sample TARA_R110002111 | Tara Oceans TARA_R110002111 (sample SAMEA4397363) | marine metagenome | biome: Polar Biome; feature: [ZZZ] marine water layer (ENVO:01000295); material: water (ENVO:00002006), including particulate matter (ENVO:01000060) such as... | depth 199 m
TGACCATGACCATGAATAATCACTTTTAAGGCGATCAGGAAGATCGTCCGAGTTTCAAAGTGAACTGCGCCATTTCAGTATCGTTTGGAAGTAAAGGATGACTTGCCAATCATGTTTGACTTGAATGATTCCAATCTGATTGTGACGGGTGGGCTGATACTGGTTGTCGCCTGGGCTCTCCGAAGAAGTTTTCGTGAACAACGACGCGTGCGCAATCGTAATCCCATGGATGAAGCGAAAAAGGAGCTTGCCAGCCTTGAACAAAGTCAATTCAATCGCCTGAATCAGCTTGAAGTCAAGCTCTATGAATATGGCAGAGAAGTCGATGCCCGCAGCGATGATCGCCTGCGCGTCCTTGATGAATTGCTGCTGGATGCCGACCGGGAAATCAATCGTCTACGCACACAGCTGGCACTAACGCAACAGAGTTTCCCTGCCCCGGCTCCTGCCTCGGAGTCGGAATCAGCGCCCGACATTCTGGTGTATGAGAAATCCCGCAAATTCAGTGCGGCCACAGAACGGCGGACCATGATGGTTTACCTCAGTCAGGCGGGATTTTCCGCACAGGAAATCAGCAACTGTTTCTACTGCAGTCTGGCGGAAGTTGAAACGATTCTGGCCGAAGAAAACGTGCCCCCCGCGACGGACATCGCCTGAGAGGCATTCGACTTATTTCAAAAAACGGATTAACCGCTTACCAGTTCCTGAACCGGCGCGGCTTCGACCAGTTTGAGTTCCTGATCATCCGATCGGGCCAGACAGCTCTGAGGGTTGAGTCCCAGATGATGATAAATCGTCGCCGTCAGTTCAGACGCGTGCACCGGGCGCTCCACAGGTGCACTGGCGCGGGCATCACTGGCGCCCACCACTTGACCGCCGGGTGTACCACCGCCGGCGACTAACGCCGACCAGACATGAGGCCAATGATCGCGGCCCCCATGCGCATTGATCTGAGGCGTACGCCCGAATTCTCCTGTGGCAACGACCAGAGTGTCGTTCAACAAACCTTTCGAAGAGAGATCATCGAGCAACGTTGAGATCGCTTTATCAAACGCCGGTCCCAGCGAATCGCGGTATTCATACACTTTGCCGGAAGTCCCCGTTCCCGTACCATGACAGTCCCAGGTCAACTGCTGATGCAGGTCATCGAATAAATTGACGATCACACACCGCGTTCCCCGTTCTACCAGCTGCCGCGCCTGCAGCATTAACTGACCGAATCGGTGCTTTCCGTATTGCTGCTGAATCGCCTTGGATTCTCCCGCGATTTCAATTTCATAATCGCCACTGGTTGATGATTCTCTGACTGTCGTCGCCGGTGCAAATTCCTCTCCCAGAAATGTAGCCTGCTGCCCCCGGTATATATTCACTCCCAGGGAACCGACCAGACGCGGCAAAACAACAAAAGGAGGCGCATCACCCCGGGGCCCCCACTGCCGCGCAACGACGGAACCAAAACAGGGATAATTCAAGGCACCTTTGGAGAGCCGTCCCGTCTGAATTAATTGATGGCCGGTTTCGTGAATGGGAGCCGCATCGTGATACAGCGACCTCACAATCGAAAACTGCCCCGCCCTCTGGGCCAGCTGAGGAAACGCCTCACTGACAAAAACACCGGGAACTGATGTGGAGATTGCTTTCAGGGGACCACGAATTTCAGACGGCGCATCGGGCTTCGGATCAAAGGTTTCCAGTTGGCTGGCGCCTCCCGTCATCATGATCAGGATACAGTTCTTCTGCGAACGATCGCTCTCTGCAGCCGCTAACGCGGCCCGTTCGGACACCGATAACCCGACGAAGCTCAAACTACCGACCCGCAGGAAATCCCGCCGCGATACTTCAGAGTGACTTTGTTTGGAACTCATATAAAATAGTACTCACTGATTTTCAGAATGTTTTGGCTTATTCGGGGTGCTTGTATTATACCAGCCTTGGTCTATAGTCGAAGAATTCCTCTCTGAGAATTCAACTTGTTTCTGAAACTTCGACATCAAATCAAAAGTTCATGTACCATCGCTGGTCTGGATCAAGGCACCCCGATTCAGAGGATTGACGGTTCTTAACGAACAAAATTCTCCGTAACCATTTTTGAGTATTAGACTTGAAACGTTTTCAGCATAATCAGAATCCGGGCAGACTACCGACAAAGTCGGGCCCCAGGAAGTTTGAGCGCTTCCCAGAATCCCTTTTGAAATTAACCGTTTTTCCAGCTCGACCATCCCTGGATGGGCAAAAATCCCCCCTTGCGCGGGTGAGAAAAATTCCCCCACGATGTGACCAAACTCTGTCAGACCGGAACTGAAGCTGGCAAAATCAGAGGTCAAAACCGCGGGCATGAGTTGCATCAGCACCAGTCGGCAGAGCTTTTCCGTGACCGCCACAGGCATCGGGCCTAACTGCTGAATCGCATCCGCCTCGAGGAGACCTGAAATTCCGGCCTGTTTCACCGGCGTGACCAACAGAATTTTCCAGTCTTCCGGAAACTCCGCATGCATCACCAGCGGGCTGATTTCATCCGGTTCGCGTTTTCCCCCTTCGACCAGAAACCCGCCGGAATCAAACCCATGCACACCCAGTGCAGAACGCGCGCCGCGCTGAACGCGCTGGGCCAGTTCAACGGAAGACAACCCCTGCTCTCCCGCGAGGAGAGAAACCGCTTGTGCGACCGCCAGACTCAACTGCGTTCCTGAACCAAAGCCGCAATGCAGAGGAATTTCGGAATGCAGGGTGACAGCAAAAGAACGTTCTCGCATATCAGCAGCCAGTTCACTGCGGGCGGCTTCGATCGCCGCTTCGACTTTTGAGTAGCAGTCCAGACTACAGGCAATGGTGTCCTGCGTGCTTGATGACAGGCTGGCGGAGAGCTTTAATGACGGTTCATCCACCATTAAACCGATCCCGCCAAATTCACGCCCTGTCCCAGGGGCCAGGGACAGCAGTCCCCAGTGTAATCGACTTCCGGTAGTGATACTCACTTCACGTGACATGACAGATGATTGCTTTTGACGTTGATTGAATAATGAGGATACGATTTTTTCACGAGCCATTCGCCTGTATCCAGGTTTACTGTAGCGACTCCAAGGTTATTCGGACCGAGTATATTAGCACTGATGACGCTATGGTTTATTGGGATGCGTTCCAGCATACGCTTTGGCAATATATTCTTCCAGTAAGTCGAACGCCTTCTGTTCATCCGGACCAGCAGTTTTTTTCACAATTTCTGCGAAGGTACGATACTGGGCCTCTAGCTCACTCTGCTCAATAATATGTGTCCGAGTCGCCAGAATTGCTGCTTCCAGTACAGCATGCCTGGCCCGGTTGAGTCCAAAATAATCACGGATCCGGCCTTGATGGACTACCACAGCCTGCATGACGGTTCGCTCGTCGGTTTCATCAATCGACTCAATCTGAAATTCATACCAGCGGCAGGCTGACTGCAAGACATCGCCGGCAATCTGTTCCGCCGGAAACATCTCCGGAATTTCGTCCAGCAGACCGATGGCCGCTTTTGCCAGTAACAATACCTCATCTACGACATGAAAGACTCCGCAGCGGGTTTCCTTCAAATTGCTGAAAGTACGCGACGTCTGAAAAGGGCGCAGCACAAACCGGGACATTTCAGGATCGACCACGGGGCCCATGGGAGCAATGTTTAATTCCCCCTGCTGATTTCTACTGGTAACGATACCTTCCAGAATCATTTCCGCTGCTCTCTGAAGTAATAGGACATCTCGCAACAAGCCACTATCATAGTCCAGAACAGACCCTGGTGAAACCAGTGGCCGCTCCGAAATACAGCTCTGTCGGCAGTTCTCATCCGCGGCAGACTAGGTGGTCACTCAGCATACTGAGACTAGCCTGTATTCAGGTTGATCGTAGTGTCTCCAGAACCATTCGGGCCGCGTATCATACGCTCGAAAGACGCGATGGTTTAAACGGGACACGCTCTAGCGGGTAAACCCGACATAAAAGCTGAAGACCTGTGTCTGGTCGAACGTTTCCTTTGCCAGCGGCACTGCGAAGTCCAAAGCGACCGGAACAGGGCCCATCGCCGGAACCGTTAAACGAAGTCCGGCACCGACAGAAACACGGAATTGATCCAGCGATACATTTTCTTCGACGGTACCAAAGTCACTGAAGAAGACCATCTGGATCATCTCATCGGCAGTAATGGGCACCATGTACTGAGCACTACCCAGGAAGCTCCAGCGACCACCAATGGCCACTCCGTATTCCCGGGGAGTCACTCCACGGAATTCAAAACCGCGGAACGTCTGGAAACCACCGGCATAGTAGCGTTCAAATACCGGAGTATCCGTATCAGTCCATCCCAGTGAGGCACTCAAAGAAAGAATGTGACGTCCGCCACCATCGGGTCGCTTATAGATTGTAAAATACTGACTGGCGCTCGTTTCCAGGCGAGTGTAGTCGAAATCGCCGACAGCCTGCTCGACAGCAGCTTCAAAGATATGACCTTCCGCCGGCAAAAATGCGGCATCACGTGTGTCGTGTGTCGCTGCCAGTCGGAATGTATTCAACAAATTATTTCCCACAGACTCCTGAACGATGGGAGGAGTCGGAGTCGTCGGATTCATCAGGTCGACATTTTCCAGACGGAACTGGCCGTTGACGGACCACTCCTGTGTCAACTGACGGCCCAGAGTCAAACGTGTACCGACACGTTCTTCATTCCAGTTTGTATAATAGCGTGTGAAATAAAACCCGCTGACGCCGAGGCTGAAGTTCGTATCCAGAAAATAAGGATCCGTCCAGTTCACCAGATAACGGCTGACCTGATCACCGGGAACCGCTTCTGCACGGAACTGCTGTCCGCCACCACGCCACGCGGTACCATCCAGAATATCTTCAAAACTGCGAGGCGGCCTGAGGATGTCAAAGTTTTGTTCCTGCAGCACGATTGACCCGACCACGCCGGCGTCACTGTTAACACCTACGCCGAACATCAGACGGCCCGTTCGGCTTTCTGAAGCATACACGTCCAGATCGACCCAACCCGGCTGCTGCTGGGGGAAGTCTGTTCCCAGCGGATCTCCCAGCGGGCTGTTTCCAAAGAGGGGATTCAGCGGCTCGGGAATTCCATTATCATAGTTTTGCCCGCGAAACACTTCCTGTTCGCGTTTTTGTTCGTTCAAAATCCCATCGTCATAGATCTGACCTTTTTGCAGGTTATGATCAAGCTCATTATTTTCATTATTTTGACCTCGCAGGACATCATCCTTACGAAGTGCCGCGAGTTCCTGCTGAGGATCGACTTTCGTCACGTTGATTCGCGGTCCATTTTGACCTCCGCGTTCGAAAACCTGCCCCCCTTCAATGCGACGTTTACTTTTGGTAATCAGGCGTTGATTTGCATAATCGCCGGGAGCAACCATCAGAGGATTTGTCAGGACCGAACTTTTCGTCCGTGGATTGTCACCGGCAATGTGGGGCGTAATCCGCCGAATCCGGTACGGTTTGTCTTCGTTAATCTGATAGACCAGATCGACTTCACCGGGCGCTTCCAGAAAACGGGGAACGGGATTGACTCTGGCAAACAGATGGCCCAGTTCACCGTATTTAATATTCAGTTTTTCCACATCCGTAGAAAGCGCCCGACTGTTGAAGTATTCGCCCGAAGCCAACTTGATGTCTTCGCGAATCTCTTCTTCCGAGAAAATTCGATTGCCCTCAATCAAAATATCACGGATCTTGTAACGTTTGCCTTCGTTCACGCTATAATCAATTTGAACCCGTGAACGCTCTTTGTTGAAGCCAACTTTCTCCTCAATTTTTACATCGAAGAAACCCAGGCCATTATAATACTGTTTGAGAGAGATTAAGTCGTCTTCCACAGTCGCAGGATCAAATTTCCCACCCAGTATACTCAAACCGAGAGGTGCTTTTTTAGTGAGCAGTTTTGTTTTGAGTACGCCTGAACTGACGAATTTATTTCCCTGAAAATTGATGCTCGAAACAACGACCTTGGGCCCCTCTTTGATCTCGAAAATCACCTGACGATCATTGGGATCATCGCCTTTGAGCAGTTTGATCTCAGCGAAACGATAACCACGTTCGACGTAGAGTTGCTTGATCCGATGCACGGATTCCTGATTGGCGGAAATATCGAAGGGAGAACCGACTTTCAAGCCCGTCGTCGCTTCCAGACGCTTGGTTTTGATTTTACTGTTTCCGCGAAATTCCACCTTCTCAACAATCGGACGTTCTTTGACTTTGAATACCAGAACCAGCCCCTGATCGGTTTTCCGGTAGACCGGTTGTACGCTGGAGAACCAGCGCGTTGCAAAGAGCTGTCTTACATCTTCGATTACCTGATCGCGGGAAACAGGCCGACCGCGTTGAATTTTTGTCTTTTGTAAAATCGACAGTGCGGGAATCGATTCGTTGCCTTCCACCTGGATATCGAAAAGGGGTTCGTTCAGATTGATCGAACTCTTTCCCGCTTCCTGCGCAAAGGCTGAGCTCATCAATGGGGCAAACCCGTTGATGCAAGCTCCGAATAATGTAATCTGTACCAGGATCAGGCTTAATGCAGATCGGAATGCGTTACCGCATCTGGTATCAGATAAGACACCTCTTATCATGTCGAATCCAATTGTAATTTATGCGAGAAAGGATATGAGGTTCACTTTATTGTGACAGGTTGGAATTCACTTTTTCAATGCCCCTGAGATCTCAGTGAGGAGATGAGGAAAGGGAGTGTAAGACGGGAAAGTTGCCCACTGGTTAAAAGTGGGTTGCGTAGAAATAACGAAAATCAAAAACAGCCGCAAGACGAGTTTTCCCATGACCACCCGTTTTGATGACATCGATTAGAAAAACTTACGGTCCGCTGAACCTGCTTGTAAAATTTACAAGCAGCGGATGCGTTACCACGCGTTTCACTTAAAAAAACCGGCCTGAAAAGGCCGGAGAACGCTGGTTTAAGGAGTCAGACGGCGCCTGTTACTCGGCGGTCGACTGTAAATGGCAGGCCACGCAGGACAAAACCACGCTGCTGGCTGCTCGCTTTTCCCGCTCTGTTTTGGCTGGCTGGTAAGTCCGGTTTTCACGCTGGGCAATCCAGAGGCAGGGCTGCTGACTCTGTAAACTGCTCACTCCGGAAGAGAGGTGATTCTCGGGACGATCCAGAGAGATCCCCCAGCCCATCAGAAAGCCGGCCAGCAGAATCAACGCCGCATGTACGAGTCGTTTCTGGTGAGGCTTTCGCTTCAGAGACTGTTTCGTCAGCTGACTGGTGACAGATTCGGCTCTTAAACGACCCGCTGCCTGCTCCGCCATGCGCACCGTCTCCGCAGACAAAAAAGGCTGTCCTGTTTTTGGAAAAATGGACGCTGCTTCCTGATCGGTCGATGGATGAAACTCTGCATGATAGTCGGTGAGTTCATCAACGGCTGTCGCATCATCCAGAATCTGCTGAAACGTATCCAGCGCCGGTGCGAGGGTTTCTTTCATCTGCCGACAGCGCGGACACAACTGGAGATGCCATTGCAGCTCTTCACAATTGTGATCTGTGGGATGAGTAATCAAATCAAAAGCTTCGTCACAATTCATGAGACATCTCCTTCCGAAGTCGTACCTTCAGAAAAACGATGAGCCAATTGAAGCAATCCGTTTTTCACACGTATTTTTGCTGCTGACAAACTACAATCCATCGTTAACGCAATTTCATTAAATTTCATTCCGCCAAAAAAACGGAGTCGCAGTGCATCGGCCTGCACTTCGGGTAATTCAGAAAGATACAAAGCCAGAAGCGCAAACTGTTCTGTTTTCAAAGCAACCTGCAACGGAGTCTCTGGCGAACTGGGTTCGGGAATGACGGCCGCTTCGGCAGCAGCAAATGAGGAACGCACCATTTCACGTGGCTGACGTAATTCCCGCTTGTAATGTCGACGGCAGAGGTTTAAGAAAATCGTCCAGAGCCAGGTCGAGAACGCAAACGCAGGGTTATACGACTCGCGCGCCGCAAAAGCGGACAAAAATGCTTCCTGTACCAGATCTTCCGCCGCCGGCAGATTGCCGTATTTACTCCAGGCAAATCTCAGTAAACGATCACGATAGCGCAAGACCAACTCATCGAACAGGAGATACTCTCCTGCGCAGATGCGTTTCATCATAGTGGCATCGTCTATCATTTGATTCATCCTGAATGACCGGCAATGCGGGCAAAACCACCCGTAAAGGCCGATTTATTCAATTCAAAACGTACTTTCAATTAACTAATTCTAGCGAGACACCTTCGGACGATGCAACCTGAACAGTTTGTTCCTCGCTGATTCCGAATCAGAATTATTTTTTCAGTTTGGCGCCAATCTGATAGATTTCTTCCGTATCGAGCACCAGATCATTGGTTTTGAAGAGCTTACGGAGCGCCGCTTCATGAATTTTCATCTTGGTGCCACCGACTCCAATCGCCCCGTAACAGATCACGCCGTCCCGGTTGGTTGCTTTGTCCATCACGTCGATTTCCTCAACTCCTGCGGGAGGCACCGCGTTGAGATCGATGACGACTTTGAGTTGTTTCATCGGTTTCCAGCAGGCCGCCGGGATCAATTTGACCCCCGCTGCGCCGGCAGCGATGATCAGGCTGGTTTCCCGGTTGGCCTCTTCAATCTGCTTATGATCTTTTAACGACAGCGCCTGCAATTGTGCTCCTTCGACGATGGCTGCAATGGCATCACAGGTTGCCTGCGCGCGCTCTTCAGAGCGGGACGCGACAATCACCTTCGCACCACGTTTCGCCAGCAATTGCGCCGCACGCTGCCCCACAGGACCGGTTCCCCCCAGAATCAGCGCGGTGGTTTCAGAAAAGTCGAGATGTTTTCCGGCCGCCAGTACTGCAGCAGCCGCGGTCGTGTTGGAACCATTCGAATCAATCATGACCGAAACCCGTATCGGACCGAAAAACGTCTTTTGAATGCGTTGAAAGAGTGCCTCTCCCTGTTCGACATGACTGCCGCCGACAAAAATGGCGGTGCGATGCAGTTTCTCCGGGCCGCGCGTAAACATCGCACCATGCACCAGCGGTTCCACATTATCGGGAGTAATTCCGCCGTAACTCATCAGCTCATCAACGCCCGCATCGACGGCAACCACACGATCAAAAGTGCTGGGCTGCGCATCGGTATCCAGTTGAATCAGTATTTTTTTCATGATCTTTCTGAAGCTCACCAAAACCAGGAGATGGGAAAACACAGAACGAAAAACCCCTGCTCTGAAAGAACAGGGGTCTAATTTCGATTGTTACACCTATACAGAAATTTCAGCCAGCGTAGAAGGGGTGAGAAGCTTCACTCTTCTTGGCGAGCATTTCATCAACCGAAGGCTCGTTCTTCATGGCACGAGCAATCGCTTCTTTGGTAGCTGCGTAGTTGTAATCAAAGATTTTCTTGTCGTCATCTGCTTCCCAGTGAATGAAAACACCGCAGACAATAACGAGATCTTCGCATTGATCTTTAGGAATCACGCCAGCTTCAACACTGTCTGCCACTGCTTTGGCAACGGCGTATTGAGCGGGGCCAAACATCTGCACGGCCTGCTTGGCGCCTTTAATCGTAACTTTGGTGATCATCACAGTGGCTGGCTTCACAGCCAGATTTGGTGATAATACTGCCAACAGGTTGCTGTGACCCATTTTCTGGTTGGACAGTGCGTTTGCAAAAGCGATTCCGACAGGACCGCTTTTTTCACCAATCAACAAATCGATATGAGCAACTTCATTACCTTCGCCAACAAGTGACTCACCGACAAAAATTGACATTCTTCGTTCTCCATTTCATATTAGGTTCTCACAATTATGCGCAGTGCATAAACTAAAACGGATCACGAATACCGCAGTCCTGAACGGACGGCGAAACAAACTGCTGTCAGATTCGCCTTGGATCATTCGTAGCCTATACCAAGTAATAACAATTTGAGAACAGGATTGCCAGTAATTCGCTGGTAATCACTCTAAATCCTCATAAAATTATCTCCAAACTCAACCAAAACGCGATTTTATGAATAAGCAAAACCAGACGTTTTTTTCCGGAAAACCTCCCCTGCTGATTGTGGGAGCCAGCACGCGGGCTGCTGCGTTTTCCGCCGTGCGTGCAGGTTTCCGGCCTGTCTGCGTAGATCAATATGCCGACCAGGACCTGCTTGAAATTGCAGAAGTCCTTCCGAAAAGCGAAAACAGTTCTGACTGGATAGAAGCGCTGAAACAACGTCCGCCGCTGGACTGGATTTATACGGGGGCGCTGGAAAATCAGCCTGAGCTCATCGAACAAATCAATCAGAAACATCACCTGAGGGGCTGCGATCCGGAAATACTGCAACGTGCCCGGAATCCGTTTTTTCTGGAGCAGATTCTTGCACACACGAGGATTCAGGCTCTCCCCTGCCTGCCCTCTCATTCATTACCGGGTGGAGCTGCGAAATGGCTCTCAAAACCACTCAAAGGCTCTGCGGGCCACGGTATCAGGTTTGCAGATGCGGCTTCGTGCGGCTCTCTTATGAGTGAAGACCGTTATCTGCAACGTTACCAGCCGGGGATTTCCCTGTCTGCGCTCTTTATTTCGTTCCGTCAGGTTACCGTTCTGGTAGGAATTTCCAGGCAATTTATTGGAAATCCGGCCTTTAATGCCGCCGCATTTCATTTTTGTGGCGGGGTCACCCTCTCTCCGGTCGCTCCCTCGCTGAGAGATTCACTTGAGGAATTGGGACAGACGCTAGCCGGGCAATGTCAGATCCAGGGCCTCTTTGGCTGCGATCTCCTGATGGACCCGGAGCCCCCCCATGAGATCTGGCTGACGGAAGTCAACCCCCGCTATACAGCGCTCACGGAACTGTTTGAGCTGCAATACCGTCTCCCGCTGCTCTCCTGGCACCGCGCCGCCTGCCGCTCCTTTGAGGAACATCAGCCGGACACCGCAACCCCGGAACAATTGCAGAAACAGCTTCTACAGGCTGAAAAACAGCCATTCAACCAAATCTCCAAGGGAATTCTGTATGCAGCGGAGGATCTGCTGTGCCCCGCAATTGACTGGAAGAATCCGTTCGCGGAAGGACTGTATCATGTCCCTGAAAGTGCCGACATCCCCGGCCCGGGAACGGCGATTACGGCCGGTTCCCCTCTTTGTACTATCTATGGAACAGGGGAGAACCATGAAACGTGCCTGCAGTCCCTGGCCGGTACTGTGGTCAGATATGCGCAGCTTTTTGAGCCGGAGATCTGTCAGTCTCAGCAGGTTTCCGACGTTTTTCGCACGCTCTGGTCTTTAAATAAAACAGAAAATCTGGTATTTCCGGGTTTTTTCCCAAGCCGGAATGAATCGCATTCGTTTCTTGAAGATTGAACCCATTGGTTATAAAATCCAGTTTAGAACTGGAGTTCTACTAGACGACATATAAATCTAAGATGAACTGACTTTCTGGTTTGTCACGTAACATGAAGGAATAATTAAAGACCGATGCCCAAGTCAACAGATATCAAAATCGTTGAGGCAAAATTTTCAACAGAAGAAGTTCCTTTTCGGACCCCGCTCAAATTTGGCGGACGGGTGATGGAAAGTAGCGTTCTGTTAAATGTGGAAGTTATCGTTGAAACTCGCAACGGTAAACAGGGTATCGGAATCGGCAGTATGCCCGCCGGTAACATCTGGGCGTGGCCTTCCTCGGTCGTCAGTCCGGAAGATGCTCTGAAAGCGATGATCGAATTTCTGGAAGAAGCTGTTGAAATTGCCAACATCTGTCCGGAAATCGCGCACCCCATTGACCTCATGTATCATATTTCGGCTGAATACCATTTCATGGCGAAAAAACTTTCGAAGCGGTTAGGCCTGCAGGAAGAAATTCCCGAGCTGGCACAACTGGTCGCTTCCAGCCCGCTTGATGCCGCCATTCACGATGGCTTCGGACGTGCCAATCATATCAACAGCTACAATGGCCTCTCCTCAGAATATATGGTTCACGATCTGTCAGAGTATCTGGATGATCAATTCAAGGGAGAATACCTGGATCAATACACGCTCCGCGATCCCAAACCGAAACTCCCTCTCTACCATCTTGTGGGAGCGCTCGACCCGATCACCGAAGCCGACATTAACGAACGCATTAATGACGGGCTGCCGGAAACGCTGGGTGAGTGGATCAAAGCCGACGGGCTGACTCATCTGAAAATCAAACTCTCCGGCGATAACATGGACTGGGATATCAGCCGTGTGATCGCTGTCGAAAACGAAGCTGCCAAAGCTCAGAGTGAGCGTGGAAACGATACCTGGGTTTACTCGCTGGACTTTAATGAGAAGTGCGAAAACGTCGATTACGTACTCGATTTTCTCAATAAAATTCGCGAGCAGACACCGGCTGCCTTCGACCGGGTGCAGTACATCGAACAACCCACCAACCGCGATCTCAAAGCCAACCCTGAAAACAAAATGCACGAAGCGGCCAAGATCAAACCGGTCGTGATCGATGAATCGCTGGTCGATTATGAGTCGCTGCTGCTCAGTCGCGAACTCGGTTACTCGGGCGTGGCGCTGAAAGCCTGCAAAGGGCAAACGGAATCACTGTTCCTGGGTGCTGCTGCCCAGAAGTTCGGCATGTTTCTCTGCGTACAGGATTTAACCTGCTGCGGTTATTCATTCCTGCATTCAGCCAGCCTGGCGGCACGAATTCCGAGTATTGCTGCGATTGAAGGCAACGGTCGTCAGTATTGCCCCGGACCGAATAAAAAATGGACGCGGTCCTATCCAGGCATGTTCAAGATTACCGACGGAACGGTCAAAACAGGCGAATTGAACGGCGATGGTTTAGGATTCTAATCGCGTATCAATTTGATTACCTGCAGAATAACCGGGTTTTGTGCCTACACATATGAAGTGGAAGTGCGAGCCCGGCTTTTTTTGTGTCTTCAATGCCAGCTACCAGACACTATTGCGCTGCTGGTAAGACTGAAAATTGGAGAAGGCAAACAAAGCAAACATGATCGCGGCAAACCGCATCTGCTGCTGGAAAAAATAAAGGGCCAGACTGCCGGCTACCACCATCGAAATCTGCATTGCCAGAATATCACCACGATAGCGTTTGACGGCTTTACACACATCCTCACAGATATGCCCCCCATCCAGTGGCAGCACCGGCGCGAGATTGATCAACCCCCAAAACAGATTGATATACAGCAAGTCATGAAAGGCCACGCTGACGTAGGTCAGCCCTTGATGGCTCAGGTTATCCCACAGACCATACCGGACTGAAAGATACTTGAAGAAAAACACCCCTCCATACAGGCCAAAACCGGCCAGGGGACCGGCTGCAGAGACAATGATCGAACGCTGCGTTGTCATTCCTGAATAAGGCTGAAACATCGCCAGTCCACCGAAGTGATACAGAACAATTTCCGGAGGCCAGCCAAAGTGTTTTGCCATCACGGCGTGTCCCAGTTCGTGTACAAGAATGGAGACAAACACGCAGGCAATCCAGATCAAGGTGAATTTCAGATCATCAGGATACCAGCCCATGAACGCCGAGACTGCCCAGAACAGAGGATGCACGCGCACCGGAATCCCAAACAGAGAAAAACGCAAATCAAATTCTGTGGGAGCCACATTTCCCAGCATCTTCTAAACTTTCTGTATACATTTCCATCAAAGCGGCTCCCGCATCCAGCGGGAACCAAAGACGATCAGAACTGCGTACCTCAGAGCCGCCGGGAATGCACTTCCTCAAATTTCGTATTCTGCCCGGAATGTATCGCGGTCATGAATTCAAGGCAATTGCAGTTCTTACAACTTCCCTCTCGTCATTTTTTCACTCAGTTTTTTACTGATCCGTTTACATTACTGAAATCATGCTGGAAAATATAGGCTTTATCCAGATTCACTCGACTTAACATTGACGCATCTCACGAAAAGGATACGATTTGCAAACATGATGGGCAGTGGGTCGCACAAGTTCTGATCTGACTGAATCTTAATCGATCACTCAGATCACTGCGGGGATACCCCGCGGGAGAAGTATTGACCATTCTACGACACGTGAAGTGTCGCTCCGATAGACTCTTATCGGATCAACACTTCGCCACAGGATCGGTTGTGCGGCCCGCTGGCCATCTTTGTTTTATTCCTCATTTTTTTTCGTTCGTTGTACTGACCTGACTGCAGGATTTCTGAATGGGCTTATTTGATTTTTTACGTCGGCTCCTCTTCGGTCCCCCTTCGAACCGATCTGTTGCGACTCCTGACCCCAGTCCTATTCAGGAACAGGCAAAGTCTCCCCGGGTTCATCGCAAGCCTTGCCTGCAACCTTTGCGGTATGCGAAAGGCAAGAAACAAAGCGAAATCAGCATCGCAGAGGTTTCGTCCCCGCCATACGAACTCGCACGTTATGGATCTCGCACCGGTCATTATTTTGATATGACTCAGGATGGTGATCCCGAAAAACTGGAACAGTACGATCTGCCTCGATTCAACACGCCACTGGAACTTTCTCAGTGGCTGGAAATTCCGCTGGGAAAACTGGCCTGGCTGACGCATCGGTTTAATCAGTTTGATCGACCGGATGATGTGAATGAATCGCACTACACCTACCACTGGCTCCCCAAGCGAAACGGCTTTCGGCTGATTGAATCGCCCAAACCCTTTATCAAGATCGCCCAGCAGCAGATCCTGCATGAACTGCTCAACAAAATCCCCGTGCATTCCGCCGCGCACGGATTTATCACCGGCCACTCGCCTGTCACCAATGCACGCCCACATGTTGGCAAACGGGTGGTGGTCAAATTTGATCTCGAGAATTTTTATACCAGTGTCAAATTTTCGCGCGTCGTTTCGATTTTCCGCAGTGTAGGCTATTGTCGCGAAGCGGCGATCTGTCTTGCACGCCTGACGACATCGGCCATCCCTGCGAATATAGCGTTTCCGGATGGTAGCCTGCGACCTCTGCTACCTTATCTCTCGCGACATCTCCCTCAGGGCGCGCCTACTTCGCCTGCGCTGGCAAACCTGTCTGCCTTTTCGCTGGATGTCAGACTCTCCGGACTGGCCCGCTCCTTCAATGCCGAATACACGCGCTATGCTGACGATTTAACGTTCTCCGGATCGGATCAGTTTCTGCGATCGCTGCGTGTGTTCATTCCGCTCGTGGATCAGATCGTGCGCTCCGAACGCTTTCATGTGAATCAATCAAAACGGCGCGTGCTGCGGGACAACCAACAGCAAAAGGTCACCGGCGTTGTCGTGAATGAACACACAAATGTCTCGCGCAAAGAATTTGATCTGCTTAAAGCAATTCTCACAAATTGTATTCGCCAGGGCCCCGTCGGACAGAACCGGGAGAATCATCCTGATTTTGCCAGTCATTTGCGCGGCCGTGTAGCCCATGTTCAACAACTCAACCCGAAGCGTGGCCAGCGTTTACTGCAGTTATACCAGCAAATCCACTGGTAACCCCTCTTTCGCAAATGTGCCTTGTTTCATTCCTGTATTTTGAGGCATAATGAGTACACGGTTTCTCCTGCAGACCTGGAATTTTCCACGTCTTTTTTGATCCCTGATTGAACCGGATTCGTTTTGTCAATCAGGCAGACAATCCCGTGCTAATACCTTTCGATCAGTTAGGAATCATTGTGGGTGGATTAATTACATTCCTGTTTAGAAACATGTTAAAACCATTAACACGTTTCTTTATCGGGTTGATTGCCATTCCGATCTTCCACCTGATTCTGAATAAAGTCCTGCGCATCCAGGAAATTGATGCCGAACTGGAAAAAGACCTCGAACAGTGGTTTCGCGGTTCGTTGTTACTACTGGTGGCAACCAAGAATATGGAGCCGACTCTATTTGGCTGGGTCTCCATTAGTCTGCAGGGAACTGAAAACTGGGATTTGCATCGCCCCGAAGACTTGATACTGATGGGCTTGCGGATCATGCTGGCCATTGGTGTGATTGAGGCGATGCCTGATCAGGAATTATTTGCCATCATTCACCCCGGCCCGCCTGCTTTAAAATTCTCAAAAAAGTATGGCATTTTCCGGGAGCTGAAAGAAAAGTGGCGGCCCTTCCTGAAAGGACTACTCTGCCAGCATATCAACCGGTCCTCGCCTGTGTTCGCCATCCTCGCTGCCATCGCCGACGATACGTTAGGCTGGTTCTGCTATGGAATGGCGATTACGCAGTATCTGATTATCGGGCTGGTGACGTCACGTGATCGTGCGCTGGACGTGCTCTCCGAATTTGACCGTCAGGTGACAATTCGACGCCGCGAACTCATCGAAGAATTTGACCTGGATGAAGCAGAAGTCAAAACCGCGAATCGAAAAAAACGTGAAGCAGAAGCGGCACAGGCCGCCACTCCTGCAAAGGAAACGGCGGATCGGGACTCGTCCAAAGCTTCTGCCTGAACCTGATCTGTTCCCTATTCTTCAGCCGCTTTTTTCTTCGCTGTCTTTTTCTTCGCTGTCTTTTTCTTCGCTGTCTTTTTCTTGGCTGTTTTTTTCACTGTCGACTTTTTGGTGGCTGTCTTTTTTGCAGCTGCTTTTTTAGTCGTCTTCTTTTTCGCGGCTGCTTTTTTGGGCGCCGCTTTTTTGGCCGGTTTATCGGCGGCTGACTTTTTGGATGCTTTTTTCTTCGCGCCGGTTTTCTCTGCTTTTGCCGCCAGCCATTCCAGCCCCTGGTCCAGTGTTATATTCTCGACTTCGTATCCTTTGGGGATCGTGGCATTGATTTTTCCATGTTTCACATACGGCCCGTAACGACCATCGAAAATGGCAACCTGTTCTTCGTCCTCCGGATGTTTACCCAGTTCACGAATCGGCGTCGGAGCACTCCGCTGCCGCGCCTGTTTCAATAATTCCACGGCGCGAGGCAGATCGACTGTCAGAATATCATCTTCTTTGCCCAGCGATTTGTAGACTTTGTCATGCAGCACATAAGGGCCAAAACGCCCGATGCCCGCGTTGACTTTTTTTCCGGTTTCAGGATGCTCACCCAACGGGCGAGGCAGACTCAGATATTTGAGTGCCAGTTCCAGGTCAATCGTATCCGGGTCGACCGTTTTGGGAATACTCACCCGCTTCGGTTTCGGTCCATCCTCGGTCACATCCCCCAACTGCAGATAAGGACCAAACGGGCCAAACAGCTTATAGATGGGAGTATTCTCTTCGGGATGCATGCCGATCGATTTCGGCCCTTCACTTTTCTGGCGAATTAATTTTTCGGCCAGTTCATTCGTCAGATCCGCGGGCGCAATATTATCGGGAATCGAAGCAGAAACGGGCTCCACTTCTGCACCATCGGTCACGTAAGGGCCATAGCGGCCGACACGGACTGCTGAGGTGATTCCTTCCAGATTCAACGTACAGATTTCCCGCGCATCGATGGTCTCTTCCTTGGCTTTGACCTGCTCATCCAGGCCATCTTTGCCTCGATAAAACTGATTCAAATAAGGCAACCGGTCCCCTTCGCCAATGGCGATATCGTCCAGTTGCTGTTCCATCGCCGCAGTAAACTGCAAATCGACCAGATTCGGGAAAAACTTTTCGAGCAAACGAGTGACCGCCAGCGCAGTAAACGTGGGTACGAGCTGACTGCCTGATTTATTCACATAACCACGATCCTGAATCGTGCCGATGATGGAGGCATACGTACTCGGACGACCGACGCCTTCGCTCTCCATTTTGCGCACGATGGTTGCTTCCGTATAACGCGCGGGAGGTTTGGTTTCGTGCTTGAGGGGATCCACCTGGCTGGCTTCGAGCGCCTGATTTTCTTCCAGAGGCGGCAGCACGGATTCGCTGTCATCCAAGGCTGCTTCCGGATCATCAGAACCTTCGACATAAGCGCGGAAGAAACCGGGAAATTCGACATGGCGACCCGTGGCCCGAAATTCCGCATCAGCGGCGGTGATCGTCACAGTTTGAAATCGCAGTCTGGCTTCTTCCATCTGCGTGGCCATCGTCCGTTTCCAGATCATCGCATACAGTTTGGCCTGTTGCCCTTTGAGGCCGAGTTCTTCGACTGTTTTCATCGACTTGCCGGCAGGACGAATCGCTTCGTGTGCTTCCTGTGCCCCCTTCGATTTCGTATCGAAGCGGCGAATTTCCGGACTGAGGTAATCTTTACCGTATAAATCTTCAATCCGCTGGCGCGAGGCGGAAACCGCTTCGTTGGAGAGATTGACACTATCAGTACGCATATAAGTAATGTGACCGTCTTCATACAGACGCTGCGCAACCTGCATCGTTTCACGAGCCGACATATTCAGCTTGCGGTTGCCTTCCTGCTGCAGTGTACTGGTCGTAAACGGCGCCGGCGGCTTCCGCGACTGCAGACGCTGCTCGACCGAAGTGACCTTCCAATCCGACTTTTTCACGCGTTCCAGCAATTCTTCAGCCTGTTGCTCATTCAGCAGCAGTACGTCTGAGCCTTCCTTCAGTTTACCCGTTGATTCATCGAAGTCTTTCCCGCTGGCAACTTTTTTGCCGCCTACGGTTGAGAGCATTGAATCAAACTCGGCTCCCAGGTCCGTTTTCAGCAGTGCCTTCAAATCCCAGTAGGTACCGCTTTTAAATGCCAGCCGTTCGAGTTCGCGCTGTACTAAAATGCGAACAGCGACAGACTGTACACGTCCGGCGGACAAGCCGCGGGAGATTTTTTTCCATAACAGCGGACTTAATGTAAATCCATACAAGCGGTCGAGGACGCGTCGCGTCTCCTGAGCCGAAACCAGATTTAAATCGAGTTCACGCGGATTGGCAATCGCTTCCTTGATGGCTTCTTCGGTGATTTCGGAGAATACCATGCGTTTTACCGGAACTTTGGGTTTCAGCAGTTCGGCCAGGTGCCAGCCGATGCTCTCCCCTTCGCGGTCTTCGTCGGTCGCGAGAATCAGTTCTTCTGCATCTTTGAGAGCGTCCTTGAGTTCCTGAACCGTTTTTTTCTTTTCTTTCGGAACCAGGTAATAAGGCTCGAATTCAGATTCAACATTGACCCCCAGAGTGGCCCATTTGTGTTTTTTCTTGAATTCGGAAGGGACGTCGGAGGCCTTTGCAGGCAAATCGCGAACATGCCCCATACTGGCCAGAACCCGATAATCACTGCCTAAATAGCTGCCGATTTTCTTGGCTTTGGCCGGGGATTCAACGATCACCAGTGCTTTGAGCTTTTTCTTTGCCACCAGACCTGCCCTTCTTGAGAAACCGACGTAAACCTTGTCACCAGACTATTCCTGGCTACAATACGTGGCTCAATCTTTACTGTTTATTATGACATTTGAACCGTGAACCGGATTCGCTTGATAACTTTATCTCGGCAATCCATAACCGCCACAAAACTCTCTGTCAAGCCTGTATTTATTTTTTTCACCCACGATCTTCCCCTCCCAAGAGGCACTTTTCGGGACAGGAACAGGCAGGAAACAACAGGATTCTTTGAGAGATGACTTTCATGAATGGCCGGAATAAATTACAACACATGAAATAAACGGAAAACTCTTTTCCAATGGGAAGATACGAAAAGCGGACATCCCGTTAATCGAAGAACGCAGACACCATCATTTCACTACTGGAAATTGATTTCATTCGACTTGCAGACTGAAGAAGGAAACAGAATGGCCTCGCCACTGGAATTGTTTCGTAAAAAACAAAAAGTATTAATGGTTCCGCTCACCATCCTGGCCATGTTTGCGTTTATCGTCATGGACCAGCTCAAGCCCGAACAGTTCCCTCCCATCCTGGGAATGCTGATCTTCGGCGGACTCTTCTGGTATCTAGGCAAAGACCGTGGTAAGGGAACGCTGTTCGCGGTATTCGGAGTCATTATCGGCTTCTTCCTGGGATACATGTATATCCCGCGTCAGGGTGCCGCAATGGTTGTGACGAGCACGGCCGGTGATATCGATCAGATGGAATTTCAGCAACTCGTCAAAAATCGGCAGATTGCCAACCAGTTTGTCGCCCGGACGTATTTCGAGTCGTTGCCCGAAGAAGAACGGGAACGTGCTCAGCCTCCCCGCGGCGCCATGTTTGGTTTTGGTCGGGATACAGAAGATGATATCATCCTCGAATTCCTGTTCCGCAAAGAAGCCGAAAAAATGAATCTGATTGTCTCCGATGATGCAATCACACAATATATTTCCCGCTATACAAATAACCGGCTCAGCCGTACCGCATTCCAGAACACCTGCCAAAGCATGGGGATGACGGAAGGACAGGTCTACGACATCATCAGAGATCAACTCCAGGCACGACTCGCATTTCAAATGCTCCGGCCGGAAGTTTCCCTGACCCCGGATCAATACTGGAACTTCTACAAAAAATTCAATGTGCGCGAAGAGTTGGAATTGATCGCGCTCCCCGTCAAAGATTTTGAAGATCAGGTTACAGCTCCCACAGAAGCCGAGAAAAAAGCATTTTTCGAAACTTACAAAACTGTCTTTCCAAACGAGAAAGGCCCCGGTACACCCGGCTTGCGTCAGCCACAAAAAGTTCAGGTCGAATACCTGATGGCTGACTATGAAGAGACGGAAAAACTGGTTCCCCCAGTGACGGATCAGCAAATTAAAACATTCTACGAAGAAAATATGGAGCGGCTGTACAAGAACAATCCGATTCCGGATTCGCCTGACATGCCTGCACCAACGGCGCCACAGAGCCCGACAGGCCCAAAAGTCAACCAACCCGTAGAAGCAGTCAAACCGGGAACGGCCGTGAAACCGGACAGTGCCAAACCCGAAGCAGCCAAACCAGAGACAGCCAAACCGGAAACAACAGAGAAAAAACCGGCTACTCCTGCGACACCAAAGCCTGAACCGGCTCCAGAAACAAAACCGAAAGAAACTACAGAGAAGAAAAAAGAAGAATCGAGCGCGCGTGAGCTGGATCCTGCTTTCTCTACCTTTGTTTCCCTGTTAGATGAAAAACCTGCTGATAAAAAGCCGGTTGCTGAAAAGCCGGCTGAGACTCCCGCGGTGGCCCCTAAACCCGGCACCGCACCTGCCGAGAAGGACGCGGAAGCTCCCACAACGGCGCCTGCACCGCTTGAGCCTTATCGTCCTCTGAACGACGATCTGAAAAGTGAAATCCGAGATCAGTTACTGCGTGAACGCACTCTGACCTTAATGAAGGAAAAGATTTCTGCGGCACTGATCTATATGAATGATCTCAGCTATCGTATTAACAGCCCGGATGAAGGTGTGACTCCTCCCACACCAAAAGAAATCACCGCACTGTTGAAAAAATATGCTGCCGAACATCAACTGGTCTATAACATCACCCCCATGATGTCCGCTCAGGAAATGGAAGAATCGGAAAAGTACCCTCTGGGAACGGCAAAAGAGCCGACTGTGAATCAATTTACTGCCCAGCCAAGGACCGCCATCGAACAACTGTTTGAAACACCGGTTGAGCTGCTGTATACGGCTTATGAAGCGGAAGATTCGTTCTCCAGCGCGTTGCTGGCCTACTGGAAGGCCAAGCACATTGATGCAATGATTCCGAAATTTGATGATCCTCAGATTGACGAGCTCATTACCAGTCAGTTGAAACTTGAAGGTGCCCGACCGATCGCCCTGAAGCGCGCAGAAGCACTGAAAAAACTGATTTCCGAAGCGGGTGATAAAGAAATGTCCGAAGCGTTGCAGGGGCAAACCATCACCGGCAAAAAAGAAGGAATAGAGCTTTCCACTCAGACAACTGAATCGTTCAGCTGGATGCGGACTTCTACCGCCGGAGCCAGCAACCCGTTCTCGATGCCTCGCCCCGAGATATCCAGTATCAGCGCTGTCGCTGGTGCAGGTAACGATTTTATGGAACAGGTGTTTGATCATCTGGATAACGGAGGCGTTGGCACTGTCATGAACGCTGACAAATCCATCTGCTATGTTGTGAAAGTGATCAACCGCATTCCTTCCACTCCGGGCGGCCTGACAGCCATGTACCAGGAGTTTTTAAAGACGGATCTCTTCTTCTTTTTCTCTCCTTATCTGCCCTTGGCTCAAATGGAGCAACAGCAGACAAACTTCGAATGGAGCCGTGAACTGGAAGCCAAGTATCAGGTTCAGAAATTCTTTGCAGAGGCAGAAGAAACGGAAGAACGCGTCGAATAATCGATTGACAATCAACGGCTTGTACCTCGACCTGGTACAGCCGTTTTTTGCATTCTGCTCTTGATTTTTCGTGCTTTCAGAATTATTTTATTTTGAAATCAGCCATAAAAAATCAGGCGCTGCAACACCGATAGCCAGGTTTGTGATTTGTCCTTGAGAATGCTGATTGTTCATACACAACAATCAGAGAAGATGCAGCGATCTCAAAACGTACTCTCCCCCTTTGTTGTATTTTTGACACGATCAAGTTAAAAGTGAACATGTTCAGTGAGCTTGTTGTAACTCAGGCAGAAATCAGTCACGTTTGAGTCAGATCAGCAGCATTCATATATTCTGTTGAATCCCCCACAAGATAATCATCGGGAGTATTATTGCAATGTCGGAACAGGTTCAGCAATCTTCTGCGAAGCAGTCAGAAAGTTCCTCGCAGGAGAAGATGATTGAAGCCGTTGGATTGAGCAAATTCTACGGCCAGTTCACAGCGACAAAAAATGTGACATTTTCCGTGCCCCGAGGTCAGGTTGCCGCCTTCCTCGGCCCGAATGGTGCGGGTAAATCGACCACAATGAAACTCCTCACGGGATTTCTTTCTCCCAGCGAAGGCTACGCGCGGGTGGGCGGTTTTGATATCAACACCCATCGTATCGAAGCCAGCCAGAAGCTCGGTTATCTGCCGGAAAACGGCCCGCTGTACGAAGAAATGACTCCGCAGGGATTTTTGAAATACGCGGGTAGCGTGCGAGGCATGTCCCGCGCCGAACTCAGCAATCGACTGGAGTTTGTCACGGACAAATGCGACTTGAGCAGTGTCTGGAAAAAACCGATCCGAAAATTATCGCGTGGTTTCAGACAGCGTGTGGGTATGGCGCAGGCGTTACTTCACGATCCGGACATTTTGATTCTGGACGAGCCTACCAGTGGATTAGACCCGAATCAGAATCAGTCCATGCGTAGCCTGATCCGCAGTCTCGGCAAAACAAAAACCATTTTACTCTCGACACACATTCTGCAGGAAGTCAAAGCAGTTTGCAGCCGCGTGATTCTGATCAATCAGGGTCTGGTCGTCTTTGACGGCTCTGTGGATGGCCTGGGTACAAGCCAGGATGATATGGAAACCAGCTTCCATAAACTGACACACGCGTAATTACTGTTAACTGACCAATTCCAGTTTCAAAATAAAGCAGACGTTAAGGACCCTTCCATTATGTTGCGGAACCACGTTGTATTGGCCGTATTTAAGCGAAACGTACAAAGCTACTTTTCCGGCGTGCTGGGTTATCTGTTTATTGTTGTTTTCGTAGTCGCCGGTGCGTTTGCTGCATTCAATCAGCAGTTTTTCGCAAACAATCAGGCAAACCTGGATCAACTGACGCTCTGGTATCCGTTACTCCTGCTGTTCCTGATCCCCGCGATTACGATGGGAGTCTGGGCAGACGAAAAGAAAATGGGCACGGATGAGCTGCTCTTTACACTGCCCGCTTCTGATATCGAAATTTTACTCGGCAAGTTTTTTGCAGTACTCGCTGTCTATACGATCGCACTGTTCTTTTCCTTTACCCATATCTTTGTGTTATGGCGGATCGGCAATCCCGATATCGGCGTGATGTTTACCACGTATTTTGGTTACTGGCTGGCCGGTGCTTCCTTACTGGCCGCCGGCATGTTTGCCTCTGCTTTAACGAACAGCACAACCGTCGCGTTTGTCCTGGGCACCGTGATCTGCGCCGTTCCCATTTTCATCGGCCAGGTCGCTCCCTCCAGCAATCTGATTCAGGGTTTGAGTCTGCTCACACAATTTCAGGATTTCGGCACCGGCGTTCTGCCTCTGGGAGCGATTCTATATTTCATCTCCCTGGCCATCATGATGCTGTATTTAAACCGGATTCTGATTACCCGCCGCCACTGGAGCTCGCAGGTCCAGAGTTCGATGGGCCTGCAGTACCTGGTGCGTACGATCTCTCTGGTCGTCATTCTGATCAGCGTCAACGTGATTGCCTCGTATGGCAGCAGCCGCATCGATATGACCCGTGAAAAAGTCTTTAGCCTGTCTCAAACAACGAAAGATCTGATTTCGAAAATTGACGAAAGCAATCCAGTTACGATCGAAGCCTTCATCAGCCCGGATGTCTCACGCGAGTATGTTCCGATCCGCAAACGCCTGATCGGACTGCTGAGAGAATACGATCAGCTCGGGGGCAAAAGACTGCAGGTCCGCTTTGTGGATGTGGTCCCTTTCAGCAAGGAAGAGGAAGAAGCCCGACTGCTCGATATCACTCCCGAACAGGTACAAACCCAGCGCGGCGGCCGTGCTTTCGTGGATACCATTTTCATGGGAGCCGTCATCAAAAGCGGCACCGATGAAGTCGTGATCCCCTTCTTTAACGTGGGAACTCCCATCGAATATGAATTGACGCGCTCGATCCGCACCGTCTCCAAAGACGATCGCCTGACCGTGGGAATTTTAAACACCGATGCCAACATCTTTGGCGGATTCGATATGGCGGCCGGCGGGAATCAGCCCCCCTGGCTCATCGTCAGCGAATTAAAGAAACAGTACCGCGTACTGCAGGTTTCGCCGGACTCGCCAATCAGCGATACGGAATACGATGTCCTGATGACCGTTCTGCCTTCCTCGCTGACGCAGCCACAGTTGAAGAACCTCGTTGATTATGTCAAAAAAGGCAAACCAACGCTGGTGTGTGATGACCCACTCCCCGTGTTTGGCGGAGGCAGAGGGCTGCAAAATGCACCACGGATGCCCAAACCGAGTCCCGGCGGAGGCATGATGGGCATGCGCCAGCCTCCTGCCACCCCCAAAGCGGACGAAGGACGATTAACCTCGCTGCTGAACGTCCTGCAGATTGCCTGGGACAATGGGGAAGTCGTCTTCGATTACTTTAACCCGCACCCGGAATTTGCCGAAGTCGTGCGACCCGAGTTGATTTTCATCACCCCGAAAAGTGGCACACGCAGCGCTTTCAGTTTGAACAGCAACATTACCAGCGGCTTGCAGGAAATCCTCACGTTCTTCCCCGGCAGCATTCGCCCCCGGAAAGACAGGGACCTGAACTTTGAACCGCTGCTCAGAACCGGCCCGAACTCGGGACTTCTGGACTGGGGCGAAATTACCAGTCCGTTTTTCAACTCGGTCCGGATCGCCCAGGAACCGCCGCGCGTGATTGACGCCGACGCACACGTGCTGGCAGCTCACATCACGTCTACCGACAAATCCAAAGCAAAGCATATCAACGTCATCTTTGTCGCGGATGCCGACCTGATTTCGAATGAGTTATTCAATATCCGTGAACGACAGGCGTTCGGATTAAAAATTGACAACGTCACATTTCTGTTAAACTGTGTGGACCAGCTGGCGGGTGATGATTCCTACATCACGCTGCGAAAACGTCGTGAACAGCACCGCACGCTGACACTGGTGGAACGGGAAACTTCGGTTTTCGTCAAAGAACGGAATGAAGAACGGGAAAAAGCCACCAAAGATGCAGAAGCAAAACTGCAGGAAGCCCGTGATCGGCTCAAAGCCGAACGGGATAAAATTGAGCAGGATAAATCGCTCGACAACCGGACAAAACAGATCATGCTGCGGATGGCTGAGGAAAACGAAACCCGCCGTCTGGAAGTAGACGAAGCAAAAATCGAGCGGGAAAAACAACAACAGGTAGAGAAAATCAAAGCCCGGACGGAACGCCAGATTCGTGAAATCGAAGATCGCATCCGCTGGTATGCGATTCTGGTGCCCCCGTTCCCGGCGATTCTGTTGGGTATCTGCTTCCTGTTTTTCCGGCTGAAAAATGAAAATCAGAATATCTCTCCTGACCGGAGACTGAAGAAATAATCGCAGGCGGCTCTGAAAAGCAGCCTGTGATCAGAAAAAAAGCGGAACTGCGTCCTGTTTGAATTCAATTTAAACCACTGTTTTTGAGTAAAATCGTTTGCCATGAATGAAACGACCAGAACACTGACCTTTGTAGGTATTGCTGTTGCTACTTTAGTCGCCGCTTTCGTAGCCGATCGAGCATCTCAGCCCACTGAGTTAACAGGCTATGAAAACGTCGGAGAAGAATTCTATCCCGATTTTACCAACCCGACACAAGCCAGGTCACTGCGTGTCGTCAGCTATAATGAAGACTCGGCTACGCTGAAAGTCTTCAACGTGGAATTCAAAGACGGCGTCTGGAAAATCCCTTCGCATCATGATTATCCGGCGGATGCCGAAGCGGAACTGGCTGAGACGGCATCTTCTCTGGTAGGCGTTGTCCGCGGTGCGCTGGAAAGCAGACGCAAAAGCGACCACGAACGTTTTGGCGTAATCGATCCGCTGGATGAATCCAACACGAACCTCAAAGGCCGCGGCCAGAGGCTCACCCTCTCCCAAGAGGGGGGCACGCCACTCGTTGATTTTATTATCGGCAAAGCCATTCCCGATCAGCAGAATGAATACTACGTGCGCAAAGTCGATGAAGATTCCGTCTATCGCACCAAGCTGAACGTGGACCTTTCTTCCGAATTTTCTGACTGGATCGAACCCGATCTGCTGAAAGTCGAACGTGATCGACTGGTGGAAATCATCGTCAATAAATACTCGATTGACGAACGGCAGCGCCGGATCGTGAATCGGGAACTGTCGACCCTCACACGCAAAAAGTCCACCGATCCGTGGGAACTGGAAGGCTTAAATAAAGAGACCGAAAAGCTGAATACCGCAGACGTCAATCAGATGATCAACACTCTGGACGATCTGAAAATTCAGGGCATCCGCCCCAAACCCACCGGAATTGCCCAGGAACTGAAAAAGTCGGGCAGCCTGCGACTTGATCCAATCGACTTTGTAGACCTGCAGAGTAAGGGATTCATCCTGGCCAGCGATCCTCAGGGAAATCAGCAACTGGTTTCGAATGAAGGCGAAGTGATTGCCGCCACGAACCAGGGAGTGGTGTACTCACTTTACTTCGGCGAAATTTTCACCGGAAGCGCCCTGGATATCGAAGTGGGCAACAGCGCAAAAAAGAAAGACGAAAAATCTAAAACAGACAAAGAGAAAACACCGGAAGCGACCGACGCCCAGGAATCCGAGAAAAAAGCGGATGAAAAAACTGATGAAGGCGCCTTAAAAACCAGCCGTTATCTGTTTGTGACAGTTTCCTTCGATCCTTCTTTCCTGGGTGATCCTCCCACAAAACCGGAAGAGCCCCAGAAACCGGCCGACACCAAAGAAGAAAAGCCGGCGCCTGACAAAAAGGAAGCGGACAAAAAAACAGACGCCAAGCCGGTTGATAAAAAAGAGGATGCCGCGAAACCGGAAGAGAAAACCGGCCCCGTCGCCGAATATGATATCGCGATGAAAAAATATCAGTCCGAACTGAAGACCTACGAAAGGCAGTTGAAAGAGTACGATGACAAAGTGATCACAGGTAATGAACTCGTACAAAAGCTGAATGAACGCTTCGCCGACTGGTATTACGTCATCTCAGCCAACAGTTTCGAAACACTCAGAATGTCGCGTAAAGCGCTGATCGAACCGATTGAGAAACCAGCGCCCCCCCAGACAGAGCCTTCGAATCCTCCGAACGGTAAACCAGCGTCCAAACCGCAGGATGCGGCTGCCAAGACTGAACCGACGCCCGCAAAGAAACCGACTCCTGAAAAACCTGGCTCCGATTCCAAGCCGGCTAAACCATCCGAGAAACCGGCAGCAGATAAAACGGACGGCAAACCGGAAACTCCGAAAACGGATGTTCCTGAAACCGCCAAGCCCGCGCCAGCCAAGAAAAACTGATCATTCCACCAGTATACCATCAGGCGAAGCCAAACCTGTGGTGAAACGCGATCAACGCGTATACACCATGGATTTGGCTCTCTTTACGGATTAGGGGATCTGCTCTATTCCGGTTAGGCAAACTTTGCCGGCCATGTTCATGTTATTAGGGTGATTCCGGTCGAATCGTTCATAGAAATTCCCCGCTTCATACCGATAAAGCTTAGTGAATGACTTATATCGATATTATAAGTTGCTCGTGCATAACCGGGTCATCAAGTCATCATTAATATAAGGCCGACTGCAAAGGAATTGCGGTTTATCCTTGTGAAGGAGTCACAGTAATGAAAAGACTTCCAAAACAGATTCAATGGGTCCTCATCGGCTTTTCGGTTGTTTTGTTAGTTGGTTTGTCGATTGATCTCTCCCAGGCGGAATCAGAGAATGAATCAGCGGATCAGTCGGAAAACCTGATCAAATGGCACAAGGATTTAGAATCCGCCCATCAGGCTGCTTTGAAAAGCAATAAGCCGATTTTCATCGTATTCGATGCCAGTTGGTGTACTTATTGTCGCAAATTGGAAAAAGACACGCTGTCCGACCCCAGAATGTCCCGTTATCTCAATCAGGCCTTCGAACCCGTTCGCCTTGATTTCGATAAAGACCGGGAAATCGCTGATACTCTGAAGGTAAAATCGATCCCCTGCACAGTCGTTCTGAGCTCAGAAGCAGACCTGCTGGCCAGACAGGTCGGTTACTCCAAGGTCCCCCGATATCATTCCATGCTGGAAAAAGCCCGTAAATTACAGGCCGTAATCCACCACATTGAATACTCGGAAGGTCGCTGAATTCTCTGATATACCTGATTCCACCCAGGCGCAAATCTTGAAATTTCTGCGAAAAATGTGTACTTTGCGCATATGAATAAAAGCAAAGAGCCTTTTGGCAACAATCCGTCGGGTGATGGAGACTCCTGGGAGTCTCTCGCAGGTGATCTGTTTGGTATCGATTTTGGCAAGCAAGTCGAGCCGGTACCTACAGATTTCGAAGAATTTTCGTCTGACGATCTCGACGAGCTTCCTCCCGAAGAACCGAAACAAACTGAATTAAAAGAAACGGCACCTGTGGCAGCAAAAAATACGGACCTGGATGATAACCATTTCGGTTCTTTCATCTTCGATGATGATGAAACCAGCCCCGCACATTCTGAAACGCCCGCGCCCGCTCCGGCAAAGCTGGAGTCCGATGCCGACTTCGAATTTGAAGACGACGAGGACGACCTGGATGAAGACGAGGACATCCTCGAAGCCTTCGATGATGAGGAAGACGAAGACGAGGAAGAAGAAATCGAAGAGGACTACGTCCCCGCATCGGCCATCGTCGATGATGCGAGTGATCCTGAAGACGAAGAAAAAGATACGTATTGGGATGCCCTCGATGGCTGGAACTGGGATGAAGACGATTCTTCTGTGAGGCATCACCACAAAGCGTCGAGTGACGCCGCTAAAGACGATGAAGTGCTTGAGGTAAAAAAACCGGTTCAAAAGAGATCGCCACAACCTCGCGCTCAAAAAGTTGAGAAACAGCAGCCGCAGCCGCCAGCAGCAGAAGAGAAAATACTGGCTCGGACCGACGAACGGCTCGACGATAATGATGCATTCGGTTTTGGTCTCGTTTCTGAAGAGGTTGCCTTTCAAAATCAGGTGGCTCAAAATGAAGTTGCCTTTGAAATTCACGACTTCGAAGAGGAAGACGAACCCGAGCATGCAGAAAAAGCGGTAGCAGAAACCAGTGGAGAAACTGCGACCGAACCAGCGACCGGAACAGAAGAAGACGGCACGGAAACGAAAAAACCACGCAGACGCAGAAGACGCAGACGCTCTCGTTCTCGTAAGACCGGCGATGAGACAACGGAAACCGCCGAAGGCGAGACTGAAGTTGACGAGCCTGAACTCCAGGCTGACAGCGAAACAGAAGCCTCCGATGAGCATGATGAAGAAGAAGGCGAATCAGATCGTCCTCCTCAACGCCGCTCCCGCAGGCGCAAAAGTTCGCCCCGTCCTGAAACTGCCGATGCGGAAGGAACCACTCCGGAACCGGACGAATCCTTACACCCTGAAAAAAGTGATTCCGAAAACAAATACCCGAATGTGCCCAGCTGGGAAGAAGCGATTTCTTATCTGCTGAATCCGAAACTGGTCGGGTCTCAAGCCAGTAAAGACGACGAAGGAAAAAACGAATCTGCTTCAACACCAGAGGCAGAAGGCGGCGCCCCGAAACGGTCGCCACGCAGGTCTTCGAACAGACGCGGCGGTAATCGGCGACAGGCTCCTAAAAAGCCGTTATAAAAACGGCCTGCGGAACCCTGATCGAAGCGCATCAAACAGATCCGCAGCGATCGATGCTGCTGGTGTCAGTGGCTCCGGGAATGAAATTACCAGCCCGAATTTCGGGCTGGTTTCTGTTTCGATTGCCCGTCAGCCTCTGCACTCTGACTGGTCAGCAGGCAATTCCTGTTTCAGGTAATCGCAAATGAGATCCGTGAATCCACTCCGATTTTTGCAAGGAAAAACACCCGTCCTGAAAGTGAGAGATCATGTCGGACCAGTTTGCTTCTCCCATCACAACAGTCGAAGAGATCCCCGCGCTGCGGTCGCTGATCCGGGCACAACGCAGCCAGCATGCTTCCATCGGTTTCGTTCCCACAATGGGCGCACTCCACGCGGGACATGCCAGCCTGATTGAAGAGGCACGACAGGACTGTGATTTTGTCGTCGTTTCCATCTTCGTGAATCCGACTCAGTTTGGGCCGAACGAAGACTTTGAAAAATACCCGCGCGTGCTGATGCAGGATCTGGAGAAGTGTCAGGCGGCGGGAGCAGACCTGGTATGGACGCCCACAAAAGAGATCATGTATCCCCCGCACTTCTCAACGCACGTCACTGTTGAAACGCTGTCCCAGACTCTGGAAGGTGCCACCCGCACGACTCACTTTGAAGGCGTGACCACCGTTGTGACCAAACTCCTCTTGAGTTGCCTGCCCGACGTCGCCTTCTTCGGCGCCAAAGATTATCAGCAGCAGGCCATCATCCGTCGGATGTGTCTCGATTTGAATATTCCGGTGGAAATTAAAACCTGCCCCACCATTAGAGACGCTGACGGGCTGGCGTTGAGCAGTCGCAACGCGTATCTCACTCCGGCAGAACGCGCGTCCGCTTTATCACTGTCCCGCGCATGGAAACTCGCTGCGGAAAAAATTCGTGCTGGCGAGACCGACCTGAATCAGGTGAAAGCGGAAATGCAGCAGCTGCTCAACACAACCCCTCTGGTCAAACTGGATTACGCCACCATCGTCGATGCAAATACTCTGGAAGAAATTTCCAGCCCGCAATCAGAGATGGTCGCTCTGGTGGCCGCTTATGTCGGAGCCACCCGCTTGATCGACAACAGCCGCCTGAGCCTGCCCTGACACAATAAAACGGTATTCTTGGGTTCTTCCGGCAATCTGATCTTGACGTAACGTGTTAAAAAATAAGAACATATCCATAATACTCTCTGTAAATTGTTTGAAAATCCCGGTTTTCCTATGAGACCGGGAACTTATTTGGGCCCCCCTTCGTCAATAAGTTACTGTGACCAACAATGATCAACACCTGATTCAAGAATGTTTGGCAGGTCGTACCGAAGCCTTTGATCAACTGGTCCTGAAATATCAGGACCGCCTGTATCGAACGTTAGTGCGGGTTCTGGGCTCCAGCGACGATGCGCGCGATGCGGCCCAGGAAGGTTTTACACAGGCATTCTTTAAACTGAATTCGTTCCGCGGGACAGCCGCCTTTTATTCCTGGTTATTTCGCATTTCCTTTAATGCGGCAATCTCCCAGAAAAGAAAAACCAAACGAACCTCCACCACGCTGGATACACAAGACAACCCGGCCGGCAATTGGCTGGTTGATACACACCCCGAAAACCATCCCCCCGATGTTGCCGAACTCGCCGAACGAAAAAAGATGGTTCATCAGGCACTGAATGAACTATCGGAAGAATACCGTACGCCATTGATCTTGAGAGAACTGGAAGGAATGTCCTACGGGGAAATTGCCGACATCACGTCAATTCCTCTGGGAACTGTCAGGAGCCGCATCTTTAGAGGAAGGAATGAACTGAAACAGAAATTGAACACGCTCTTTCAGGAAGAACCGAAAACGCGTGTTTCCAGATCTGACCACGAGTCATCGATAAGTGAAACAAAATGAGTACTAACCCACTGTTAAACGAAAAACTTTCTGCGTACTTCGATCATGAAGCCTCACCTGAAGCGCGCCGCGAGCTGGAATCGCTTCTGGAGAATTCAGCCGCAGCACGACAGGAACTGCATGAAATCGGAGAAATTTCCCGGCTGCTGCAAGAAACCGCTACGGAATCTGCGCCTCCCGAACTGGCGTCTTCCATCCGTCGCAGGATTGAGCAGGAAACACTGCTGGCAGAAACAGCCCCGTCTGCTGTCAAACGTACTCCTTCCCTGCTGCGTTACCGCATTGCCGTCGCTGTCAGTGCCTGCTCTTCGATCGCTGCGTTGGTCTTATTTGTATTATTGATGAATATTCCTGATCCTGCCCTGCAATTCGCAGCGTCCGACCTGCGTGCTCCCCATTCTCCATCACAGCCGGGTGCCGAAACAACTTTCATGTTGCACAAAAACACTCCCGCAGACAGCTACACCTCGAGTGATTCACTGAAAACGGGCATGCAAGGTGAGCCTGTTGTCACGACGCCTGTCCCCCCGGTTGCTTCGTACTCAGCAGGGAGTCGCCGCTCTGATGATCTCGCTTCGAATGAAGCGCTGGTCGCCAATGGTTCCATGACAAGAAAACGGAAAGGCGATTTTTCGGTCAGGAATACCTTTGCGGAAAAGAAAGTCGCAGAAAATCTTCCCAAAATCGCGATGGCTGTTGAACCAACGGCATCAGGTTTGCCCGGTCATATTCCCGTCGACACCATTCGTATCGGAGACGTCCTTCCTTATTTTCACGATATCGAGGGAAAAGTCGCCGTGATTGAAGTGCGCGTGGTCGATGTGAAACAGGCACTGGGAACGATGGAATTACTGCTGGCGCGCAACAATATTCCCGTGAATCAGCGGAAGCAGTCAGAAGTGGAACGCCAGCTTCAGGGTACCGACTCTTTAAAAACAAAAACAGCGGACCAGAAGAATCGAAAAGCACAGCAAGCCGACGATTCTGAAACGGAATTATTTGCGGTCTACGTCGAAGCCACTGACGCGCAACTGACATCTGCACTACAGGATTTCCAAACAGATCTGCAGCGAGATCAACTCCTGGGTCTCACTTTGCAGCCGGCCATCGACGCCTCCTCTTTGACGGATCAAGTCGAAGAATTACCCCGCCTGCTGGCACTTCAGCAGCTCTCTCGAACAGAGATGGAAAAAATCGAAGCCAAAGCCAAAGATGTGTCCGACATGGCGCTGAACAAGGAGTCTTTCGGCGCAGATGCGACAGCAAACGGTTCTACCATGAAAAAAATAGCGACAGTCCTTTCCCCGGCCCTGAAGGCAGCACCCACCCCGGACAAGCAGCGTTCCTACCAGACCCGATACCGCATGCAAATGCCGGCGGAACAACTGGAACAACGCCCGAACTTTCTGGTGCAAAAGGACGCCGCTAAGCAGGAATTAGATAAGACAACCGTGTCCTCCCTGGATCTGCCGCTGATCGCCGCAAAACCGACGTCGGATCAGAACGCAAACAGCACCACCGGAAAAGCCCTCGGCCTGAATGAAAGTGCCGCGACTGTGACCACTTTCCCTGTGAAGGTGCTGTTCGTATTCAAAGGCACTCCCCTGTCGACCACTGCCCCGGTACCCAACTAAGTGGGTAGCCGGGAAGTGATTCAACTTCAGTGATTCTAAATGATCGCTATTTCGCAGCGCCCATTCGGCCTTTAGTTTTAGTCGGAATGCGGACGAGGTAGGTATCCGCAGTCAGATAAAGCGTGGAGCCATCATTGCCCCAGGCACAGTTGGCCGTGCGTTCTCCGGTGCTGATGCGGCCCAGCAGTTCGCCTTGAGGCGTAAATACATAACAGCCTCCGGGCCCCGTGGCAAACAGATTCCCTTTCACGTCTGTTTTCAGACCGTCAGGCAGGCCGGGCAGTTTGCCGACCGCGGAAGTCACATCGTAAAACACCTTGCCTGTTCCCAGAGTCCCGTCCTCTTTGACCGGAAATGCTTTCCAGAGGGCGGCTTCGGGATCGGACTGTGCGACGTACAATGTTTTTTCATCCGGTGAAAATGCAATTCCGTTAGGACGGGTCATTTCCTTCGTCAACAGCGTCAATGTTCCATCCTTGGCCAGTCGATACACGCCACAAAAATCCAGTTCGCGAAGAGGATCATCATAACGGTTAGGCAGTCCGTACGGTGGATCGGTGAAATACAGATCGCCGTTTGATTTAAAAGTACCATCATTGGGGCTGTTTAAACGTTTTCCCATATAGTTATCAACGAGTGTCCGCTTACCTCCATTTTTCGTCAGTACGGAAACGCGGCGATCACCGTGCTCACAGGAAACAAGGCATCCCTCCTGATCCAGAAACAGACCATTGCAGCCGGGCTCTGTGCCATAAGGCGTCACTCCGGTATAACCGGAGGGTTTCATGAACAGGCTAGACCCCTGTCCCTCTTTCCACTTCATCACGCTGTTACGGGGAATATCGGAAAACAGTAAATATCCGTCCTTGGCGTCCCCAACCCAGACGGGTCCTTCTGACCAGTCAAACCCGGAAGAGAGAACCTCAATTTTCGCGTCCTCGTCTATCAACTGATCGAATCGTGGATCCAGGCGGATCACTTCTCCAATAGTGGGATAATTGGTCGAATCCTGAGCCTGTAATGCCGATTGACAAAGGCTTAATACGATCGTTGCTAGAATCATGCAGGTGAATCTAATGGTTTTCATGCGTTTTTCCCTGTTTTCAATCAGTAAAATCAATGTAAATTCATCAAGGAACTTTGAAGTATTAATTCTACAGATTATGAGCAGGAGATGCACGTATAGAGGAAATATTCCTGATTCGGTGCCTTGGAATACTTGCATCCCGAAATCAGCTTCGATAACGTAAGAATTGAACCATTTGTCTCAGTCAGTGTCTTTTCAGCTGGGAGAGAATTGGTTAGAATTCCGATAGAAACTGGCAGAATGATCAGCCAGTCAGCTACATATGGTGGGTATAGCTCAGTTGGTTAGAGCGCCGGATTGTGATTCCGGAGGTCGCGGGTTCGAACCCCGTTACTCACCCTTTTTTTTCAGCACTCAGACTGAGTGCTGTTTCTCTCTGCACCTCCGCGGTCCCCCCCTGCTGAACAGACCTTACTCTCTCACAGCATCCTCTTTATTCGCCGTCTATTCCGACCACAGTCGAACTCAAGACAAATCAGCGTGCGGGATTGTGCTTACAGCAGCACTGATCCCATCCCATTAAAGTTTTTTCGATTGTACATTTTACAATCGAATCCCTGGATATCAGGCCGAACTTCAAAAACCGATTTCACATCGATCACTCAACTTCGCATTTCCGCTCGGTGAATTAACTCCTTCAAACTGTGTCGATCGCTCAGAAACAAGTGCTTTTGTGCATTGATGGTTCCGGAATCTGTTAAAACTTATATTGCCTGAATTTTTCGAAATCTACTATACTTGCAGCCTGAATGAAGTCATCCTAATTCAAAATTGCCATCAGCTGGTCTACAGCATAGATCACTGCGAACTTATCGAAATTTTGAGAGCGCATTACCAGGGACGGAGAGCCGAGCTCATGCATCAGGCCAGTAAAATTTTCTGCCGCAATTTGGAACGATCTATTACTGCCAAAAAACAAATGCTGGAAGACACAGCAATGCAGCAGGAATTTGCGAAAGCCGTGGATCTGGTACTCCAGAGCTATCAAAGCGATGGTCGATTGTACCTCGCGGGTAACGGAGGCTCTGCCGCTGATGCCCAGCACCTGGCAGCCGAATTTGTCTGTCGCCTGGGCAAAGATCGTGCGTCCCTGGCAGCAGAGGCATTAACGACCGACAGTTCCATTCTCACGGCCATTGGGAACGACTACGGTTTCGACGTGGTGTTCTCGCGACAACTGGAAGGGAAACTGACAGAGAACGATGTATTCCTGGGCATCACCACCTCCGGCAATTCCCCGAACATCGTGAAAGCGGTGCAAACCTGCCGGGAAAAAAAGGTTCCCAGCATTGTGTTTACCGGACACGGGGGCGGCGTGATCCGCTCGCTGTGTGATGTGTGCGTGGTTGCTCCCGGCGAACTGACCAGCCAGATCCAGGAAGTGCACCTGGTGCTCGAACACACACTCTGTGAATGTGTGGAAGCGGCTTTGTTCAACTTTAAACTGGATCTAAGCTCGTCTCAACAAGACCAGACCGTCAGTTTGAGACGGGCAGCCTGATTCTGTAATGCCGGCCCTGTCATCCCCTGAAAAATCGTTATTCCTCGACCGTGATGGTGTGATTAACACAGAGAAACACTATCTGTACCAGATCAAAGACTTCGAATTCATTGAAGGCATCTTTGAACTGTGTCAGGCAGCGGTCCAGTCCGGGTACTGCCTGATCATTGTGACAAATCAGGCGGGCATTGCCCGCGGATATTACACCGAACAACAGTTCCATGACTTGATGACGTGGGTTGTAAAAGAATTTGCAAAGCGAGACATCACAATTACCGATGTTTTCTATTGCCCGCACCATCCGACTCAGGGGACAGACCATTATCGGATTGACTGTGCCTGCCGCAAACCGAAACCGCAAATGCTGCTGGATGCGGCAAAAAAACACAATCTGAATCTGTCGGAATCGATCCTGATCGGCGATAAACTCTCTGATATCAAAGCCGGTCAGGCGGCCCGCCTGAAAACAACGGCTCTGGCGGGAACCGGACATGCGGTGAGTGAACAGGACAAACAGACGGCAGATGTTTTCGCCGGTTCGTTAACAGAACTCAAACAGATTTTATTCCCTGTGAGTATCACAGCCGACTGAGGGATCCTGTGAAAGTATGCAAAAACCAGAACCTGTGATTGGTGTTTTGGGCGCAACCAGCCTGGTCGGGCAGAGGCTGCTCACGCCTGAGATTCAGGGCTGTGAAAACGGCGAAGAAAACTTCGTCGCTTTCACCAGAAAAAAACCCGCTGAAACTCCAGCGGAAACCAGGAATATTTGCTGGTGTCAGTTATCGGGGAATACGGCTTCCGGTTTCGAAGGTTCCATCGAACACTGGATCTGTCTGGCTCCCATCTGGGTTCTGCCCGATTATTTTGAACTGCTGACTCAGTTAGGCGTACGGCGCATCGTGGTATTAAGTTCCACCAGTCGCTTCACTAAAACGGAATCGATCGACGCAGCAGAGCAGAAAATTGCCCGCATGCTGGCCAAAGGAGAACAACGGCTCACAAACTGGGCGGAAGAGAATGGCGTCGCCTGGGTGATTTTACGACCGACGCTCATCTACGGATTCGGACAAGATAAAAATATTGCCGCGGTAGCCCGGTTGATTCGCCGCCTGAAATTTTTTCCGCTGCTGGGTAAAGCGAAAGGTTTACGACAGCCGATTCATGCAGACGATGTCGCGACGGCCTGCCTGCAGGCGTTACGAGCGCAAACGGCGACCAATCAGGCCTATAACATTTCCGGCGCGGAAACGCTCTGTTATGACGAGATGATTAAACGCGTTTTTTCTGCAATGGACATGCAACCGCGTTGTCTGCGGATACCGAACTTTCTGTTTCGCATCGGGGCGGCGTGTTTAAAGTTCCTGCCTCGCTTCAGGAAGCTCTCGATGGGGATGGCAGAACGCATGAACGCGGACCTCACTTTCAGCCATGCAGATGCCAGTCGCGATTTTCAGTTTGCGCCCAGAACTTTCCAGTTGCAGCCGATTGATGTCGAAGACAGAAAACTCTGACATCCACTTCAGGCCTCCAGGGAAACGCCCTCTTTGAGCCGCATGACTTTGGCTGTTTTTTTCCTGTGCTGCTCGATATTTCCGGGTTTTCCTGCACCGCAAAATACTGCCAGCAAAACTAACGGCATCCACGCCATCGCCACAAACAAGATACCCCACTCAGACCAAATCAAAGAACACGCAGCCAGAGGAAACAGCCAGCACACATTAATCGCAAGTACGCTCAAGCTGACTTTTCGATGCGCCTGGTGCCGGAGATGATTAAGATCTTCCGACCCTGCCAGTAACCGTGATACCCGCTGGTAAGCATGGCTTTGATGGGCCTGATACCAACGCTCGCCTCTGATCATCCGCCGCAGTAGAGTCGAGGTGGCATCCACCCAGAAGACGCTGGGTAAGATCAACCAGATCCAGAGATTTAACGAGCCGGCAACCATCGTCATCAACGCCAGCATACCCAGCATGTATCCCAGAAATGTACTGCCAACGTCACCCATAAAGATTTTTGCCGGCGCCCAATTCGCGCCCATAAATCCCAGCAAAGAAACCGCCAGCAGCAGCATCAAAGCCTGTTCCACAGAATAGTCTGTGTAAACTGAGGGGATCTCAAAGCAGATCAGAATACTCGCCATGATCAGAACACTGATCGCTTCTGTAGCTGCCAGACCATCGATGCCATCCATAAAATTGAATAAGTTCAACCACCAGACCATTCCGAAAGTGGCGATGGCCCACAATACCCAGGAGGCCTCCAGCTTGATTCCCGCCAGTTCGACAGTCGGCAGAGGAGAAATCGCATAAACAGAAGCGGAAATGACGAGGACCTGCGCGCAGAGCCTTTTTTTCACAGACAAATGGTGCAAATCATCCCAGAACCCGATGGCTGCGATGAAGAATCCGCCACAAAAGAGCATGGAAATCGAGCTGCCAGAGATCAATTCTTCCCAGTACAGCAAACCGATCGCCGACAGGCAGGTCACCACAAAGGCAAGTCCGCCGCCGCGGGGTGTCGGTGCGACATGAGAACAGCGACTGGTGGGCGCTTTGACGAGCCCTAATCCGGGGGCCAGTTTCACAATCAGCCCGGTACAGACCAGCGAAGCCGCAAACAGACTCAATAATATGAAACCGGGTAAAATCAAGCTGCCGATCATCATTTGCCAATCTCACCCTTTAGAAAATGACACACACTTGATTTGAAATTCGCACCAGAATATTTCTCTTATAATTCACAGAGCACTACCTGAAATCTTGTATTTTTCAACGATGTCAATCAAACAGAACCCGTTCGAAATGATCGCACCTGGAGAAACGGTTTGCCCGGTATCGGAGTCCGCAATGATACTGGTATTCAATCGCGGCGGAGTATACAAAAATCCGAAAAATGGGTCAATCCGACATGACAAGCGAGGTTTTTCCTCACGAAAGTGAATCGAAACTGCTCATAATACCACGTCCGTCGCGTTCAACCTCAACTGTCCTCAACCGGTTTTAACAGCCCGGGATTGATTTTAGGGGCCGTGGAAATTATTGTCGAAGTGGGATGAAAAAAATGGTTCGAAGGTTATCCTGGTTTCTGGGGGCACTCGGCCTGGTGGGGATTCTGCTTCAGTCTCTGCAGGTTCAGGTGGAACATACGCACTCAAACGGCCGCGCACAGCACAGTCATTCTCACGGACACAGCCATTCGCATTCGCACGGCCACTCGCACCATCAGCACGGACATGATCACGACCACGGTTCTCAGACGACGGAACTGACAACCGCGCCGCAGACGCACATTCACGTCACTCTGCTCTGGTGGGAATTCACGCTGAATGGCGATACGAACAATCAACGCCCAGCACAGGCACCAGTTGAGGTAGCAGAACCAACTCACTCACACGAGCCAGACAAGTCCCTGGCCAGAGAATCAGCGCCAGCGCGGATTTCATCACACAAAAATCACGGGCCGCTCATTTCCTCTCCCCACTGGACGCAGTTGATTTCCGAATGGGTTTCCGCCTGGCAGTCCGTGCTTCCCCCCCTGAAAAAGCAACTCCCGAATCAGCAGGGTCATGTATGGACTGTGACGTCTGCCGCCTCGTGTTATCAATCAATCAGTGAACCTCCCCCTGTCCCGCCACCTGAAACTGCGCTTTCTGTTTCATTCACGTAATTCCTGTTGCGATGCCGTTGTTGGCGTCTGACAGGATTGGTGCGTCTCAAATGCCTCGCTTGCACGATACTACCTGCTTGCCGAAAAGTTTGTGCGCCCGCTTCAAAAGAATGTTTCTTCAGAGAAGACAGTCAGAGTCCGCGCAAATGTTGCGCCGTACGCTGACTGCGATTCAACAGAAAGCTGGTTTAAATTCAATGAAAGAAAAAAGAACACACCGACCGGGGTTCACACTGATTGAACTGCTGGTCGTCATTGCGATCATCGCAATCCTCGTTGCGTTATTGCTGCCTGCCGTACAGCAGGCGCGAGAAGCAGCCAGGAGACTCTCGTGTAAAAACAATCTGAAACAGTTGGGACTGGGGTTACATAATTACCATGATACCCACGGCTGCTTTCCTCCGGGTTATGTTTATAAACCGGGCGCAGGGGGCAACAATTCCGGGTTCAGCTGGATCACGATGATTCTGCCCATGATCGACCAGGCAAACTTGTACAATCAGTTTGATCTGGAAGAGCCTGTTTTCAGTGCTGTGAATCGGGACGCCCGGGAACAGCATCTACCGGCCCTGCTCTGCCCTTCCGATCCGGTTTCCGGAAATGGGTTTGTCGAGATGGGCAGTGCCGCCGAACGTTATGCAATGGGATGTTACGTAGGCAATTTCGGGCCCCCCGATCTGGATACGACTCAGGAAAAGCGAACCGGCATGTTCAGCCGAAACAGTGCAACGCGTTCCCGCGATGTGACTGACGGGCTCTCCAACACCTTATGCGCAGGCGAGCGACAGAACGGCGCCTTCAGAAACGGAGCCGTGCACGGTAACCATTTTGAATATGAAACGACCTGGGCGGGAGCGGTGCGTGAGATCACAGATCCGACCGACGATCACGGCCATATGATCCTGTTTCAGACGGGCCACGTTCCCAATGCGCCCACCAGTGATGACCGTGATGTTTCCGCCCCGCATGTGGGTTTCTCGCAATTTCTGCTGGGTGATGGCTCCGTTCGCCTGATCGGCTCCAGCATTGATTTCGGCATCTACAGTGCTTTGGGCACGATTTCGGGAGGAGAAGTCATCAGCGAATATTAAACACTTCTCGAAACACAAAGACTTTAACGAATCGCATGCTCACATCGCACTCCGGTGTGAGCATGCTTTGTTCATCCCGCTTACTTCTCTTCGGTTTTTTCGAACACCAGAATGTGCTGCCGAGGCAGAATGCCGATGGTCTCTTTCCACTTCAGATTCAGTTCCGGTCGGGCGACTTCTTTTTTCGCCTGTGCTTCGGTCATCTTATGCACGAGTTTGATCTGCACAGCCGGATCCTCTTTGCGATATTCGACCAGCACCACGCGTCCTTTGGGTTTTAAGGCTTTGGAAATTTCCAGCATCATTTCATACGGAAATTCAAACTCATGATAAACGTCCACCATAATCGCCAGATCAATCGAAGCCGGTTTGAGTCCGGGTGATTTCTGACTTCCGAGCACAGGCTGGACGTTGTCTACTCCTACTTTTTTGAGTTTTTGATCGAGCAGATCGAGCATCTCCTGCTGGACATCGACGGCATACACTTTTCCGCCGGGACTCACATGTTCTGCCAGAATCACCGAGATCACACCACTGCCCGCACCGATATCGGCAATCGCCATGCCGGGCTGCAGTTTGAGTGCTTTGGGAAGCAGTGACAGCCGTTCTTCCTTCTCGCGTGATGTCCGTTCCAGCCAGGGGGCGCCCTGATAACCCATCACGTGGGCAATTTCCCGTCCGCGATAAAACTTGCCGATTCCGTTGGGATCGTGATCGCGCTGATAAGTATAGAGCGTTTTTTCAGACTCATCCTGCTCCAGCTTCGAAGTCGAAACGGCAGGCTCTTCCGCGAACACGGAGAGAGACAGCATCACACCCGCCAGAGAAACACACACAGACCCGATGAAGCAGTTCCAAAACAGCAATTTCTGCGATGCGTTCTTCATCTTAACTCCTCTGGCAGGTTCAAGGATCAGGAGACGGCTTCTCCTGTTTCCGGATTTCGATCGTGACGCTGCATGATTTCCGCCCACTCTCCCTGAGGAACTTCGGTCGCTTCGTCGACCAGCATCACGGGTATCCCGTCTTTAATGGAATACCTGAGCCGTGTCGCCGGATCTACTGAGACCAGAAAATCACCGTCACAGACAAGTTTCGCTTTTGTTTTCGGGCAGGCAATGATGTCCTGCAGATGTCGTGGGTCAAAAGACATTCGTTTTTACTCTTGAGCAACTTTGATGAAATTATAGCAGATGAAACAGAGGTTCAACAGTTTTCTCCTGAACCAGATCTTCCTGAAACGGGAAGGCCAGGCGTTCCACCGCCGATCTGTTTAGAAACCTCGCAATGACTGGATGTCCTTGAAAGTCCGCAGATCATAATCAATGCCCACATAATCGAGCACCGAACACAGCGCCCGTACCGCCACACCGATTCCGTCTGGTCCACTGAATCCGCCAAACTGTCCGCCCCCCTTCAAATGAGGCTCGACTTCCAGGAACACACCGGGTACACCCAGCTTTTTCATTTTCTTTTCCATCTGAGGCAGCATCTCGCGCAGTTCGCGCAAAACAAACTCATGACCGGCGTCGCCGACGTTGGCAGGTACAAAGTTTTTCAAACGTTCTTCATCGACCACGCCCGTCCATTCCAGAGTCTTATCGACGGTGTAATCTTTAATGTGCAGCCAGCCCATGGATTTTTTCATATCGCGAAACTCGCTCAGACACTGCATCGCATCTTTATTTTGAGCTGCAATATTTCCCCCGTCATAAATGGTGACCATATTCGGACGATTGACTTTGCGTGCCAGCTCGGCCAGTAAAGGCCCGGTTTCGCCAATCAGATTCGGTTCAATTTCGAGACCATACACGAGCCCTTCTTTCGCACACAGATCCACAATCTGACCGATCTGATCGACGGTCTGATTCATATACGGTTTCGGGTCTTCACCTTTGGGAGGATAAAAAGAGAAACCGCGAATCAATTTCGTGCCCAGCGTAGTGGCGGCATTGATGGTGTTGGCGACTTCTTTTTTCAAATAGTCTTTGAACGGCACAAATACGTTGTGAGAGCCATCGTCCTTATTCACCAGTTTGATTTTGCCCACGCGGGCGCCAATGCTGGTGACATTCACCCCATACTCATCATGCAGTTTGAGTAATGCCTTGTATTCCGCTTTATTCAGGTCAACGACATGTTTGACGTTTCCATCACCGTACACATCAATGAAGCGGGGGCTGTAATACTTCAGTCCCAAAGCAGAGAGCGCCACCATTTGTTCGATGGCTGTTTTATGATTCGCTGCTTCATCTGCAAATGCACTTAAAATCACACGGGGATTATCTGACATGACGGAGGTTTGCCTTTTGTTATTAAATCGTATGCGGATAAGAATGGACCAATCGAATGGACCACGCCGGAGCCATTTTTGACAGGTTTCGGATAAGTTTCAAGAGCTACGCGAAGATCCCTGCCGCTTTTTCAAACGCCGTTGCTGATTTCGCTGCCCAACAGTAACGAAAATCTTCACACAATCAAACGATCAGGCCGCATCCGGGACGCATTTCGTAAATGCATGGTCATCGCAACGGAAGCCGTCTCGGAATCCCGTTTCTGCAAAGAATCCAACAGAACAGTATGATCATATAGTCCGCGTGTCATGATTTCCGGAGATTCATCGGCTGCGGAATAGGAAACCCGCTTATAACTCCAGCATTTGTGAATGGCTTCTGAAATCGGCAAATTTCCACAATGTTCGGCGATGGCCAGATGCAATGCGTAGTCGAATGAGCGGGACGCCGTCCCCCACTTCTGTAATTGTTCGCTGGAGTGATCGCCGTCTTCATACTGCTGCTGGCACGTTCTGACCTCAGCCGCCAGCGTCTGCAAGCGGGCCACTTCTGTTTCAGGAATTCGCGGCGCCGCCATCGCGGCTGCCGACGGCTCCAGCAACAGCCGCAATTCATGAATATCCACCAGCCAGTTTTCCGCACCTTCCCGGACCACCGCACGATGATTTTTCTGCTGGATCACAATCCCGTCCGCCTGTAATCGCGCTAACGCCTGCACAACGGGAGTTCGACTGACACCAATTTCACGCGCCAGTTGCGTACTTTTCAGCTCGGCCCCCCCCGGAAGTTCGCAGCGAATGATCCGCAGTAACAGTTTATGGTAAACCTCATCGACGAGCGACGGGCTGTCGTCATCTTCAATGACGTTTTGTCCATTCAGATCCGGTAACCAAGAACTGTCTTTATTCACGAAAATCTCGTTTCACTGGGAAAACTCGGGAACCATTCTGTACCGGACCAATGGAGTGAATGCACTTATTGGAACACCGGATTCTTTTTTCGTCAAATCGCCTGAGAGACTTGACAATAGCACTTCCAGCCCCTAAAGTGAATTCACTTCCAAGGACTCAGAAGACGTCCAAACTTAACATACTCTTCATTATAGCAACAAAACTGGATTTCACACCCACTAAATCCACAAATATTGAATTCACTTAGGGATATTTACATGAGTCCTGCAGCAACCCCACACAAGTTGAAAGCCGGCCTGGTCGGATTCGGCATGATCGTCGATGAGACGTATCGACCTTTTTTTGAAACCGTACACGAAACCGGCCTGTACCAGCGTGCCACTGGTCCCGTGGACATTTCACTCTCCGCCGTTGCCACGCGAACCGGTTCCCGGGCAGAAAAATATCTTGCCGAACGCGGGGAGAAAGTAGACGGGTTTGAAAGTTTTGCCGGCGAAGATGCGATTGAACAGATGCTGGCTTCCGGGCTGGATTTTGCCTGCGTCGCTTCTCCCGATGATCGCCACTTTGATTCCTGTAAGAAGATCCTCGCGTCAGGCACGCACCTGATCGTCGAAAAACCCTCCGTACTGAAACTGCAGGAGCTGGATGAACTGGTCGCGCTGGCTGAAAAAAACAATGTCGTCGCGAAGGTCGTGTATCACAAACTGCTCGACCCCGATCACAAAAAACTGCGCACCCTGGTTTATGACGATATCCTGAAACACGTCAATAACGGCTACTGTTCTCTACTGGAACCCAAGGCGATTTCCGGCAAACAGTTTGCCCAATGGATCACCGGCCGCAACCCGGGAACTTATGTCGCGGTACACTATATTAAACTGATCGATTTCACATTCGGCGGCAAACTGAAAACGATTACGGCCTCGGGGCAGCGCGGTCTGGTCGGCGATAAAGACGGCCCGACCTGGGATAGTTGCCAGATGCGGATGGTCTACGAATATGACTCCGGTCGCGAAGCGGCCTTCGATATTCATACATCCTGGGTGACGCCGGACAATTTCCCCGGTTACGTTGAGCAGGAAGTCCAGTTTCGATTTGACAACGGTCTGTGGAATGGCCACTCCCGCAAACGTGGCGTTGAATGTACGGTCGAAGACAAAACGCCATTCACCATCAAAAACTCGATGAACAACCACTTTAACGGCACGTTTGTCGAACCCTGGAACACACGTTCGCAGCGTGGTTATGGAATTGAAGTCATCGAACGTTTTGCCCAGGAAGTCGCGATGATTGAGCTGGGCGGTCCCGACGCGGAACGTCAACAACGATTGGAAGCAGCCCGTTCGCTGAGTTACAACGACTTATCCGCCGACCGCCAGACCGTCGCCGCTGTACAGGCACTGGAAGCGATTCTGGAAAAACACGCTCAAGGCGAGCCCGATTGTGTCGTCCGCGTGAATGATGACAAGGGAGGCCTGGTGCTTTATCGTCCCGGTTCCTCCGCAGCGGAAGTGCTTTATGAAGGAACCGTTTAACGCGCGTTAAACCGCAGCCGACTTTGAAACTCTTTTTATCAATATCCTTTATTCATCCCGTAACACTAAAGAGAAAACCATGACCACAGCCATTCAGTTTGAAAATGAAAATCAGTCCAATGCCATTCGCGAGGAATTGTTTCAGACCGAACCACTGGCGTTAAGAACGTTCACTCCCAGTCAGGCGGTACTCGCAAAATCAGCGGGCTGTTTTCACTGGACTCCCGAAGGACGCCGCCTGTATGACTACACTTCCGGCGTGCTGGTCGCCAACCTGGGACACAATCCGCGTCGCTGGATGAAACGCTTCAGTGAATACCTCGGCTGGAAACCGGAACACATTACCGGCGAAGGCGCAGGAGATTACTTTGAAGCCGCCACGCTGACTGCTTATAACGCGGTCACGGAAATTGAAACCAAAGCCAGCAAACGTCTGCTCGCCAACATTCAATCCTTTAAAGGGGGCAATCGTTGCGAGAAAGTCATGTGGGCCGCTTCCGGTTCGGAAGCCGTGCAAAAAGCACTTTGGGCCTGTCTGCACCGCGATCCTCAGCGGGATATTATCCTGGCCACCCGTTACGGCTTTCACGGCAAAAAAGGGCTGGCGGGTGCCGTCACCGGTTCGGAAACCGACGCCGATCGCGATCCCCGCGTGAAGTTCATCAGTTTCCCGCGTACCGAATGTGATGATCTCTCAAAATGTGATCAAACGCTGGACACAGCCGTTTATCAGAAAGAACTGGAAGACCTCTGGACCGAATATGGCACACGGATCAACTGCCTGATCACCGAACCTTATCTCGGCGGCGGGGGAAGTTATCACCCGCAGGTGGAATACCATAAAGTGCTGCAGGACTTCTGTCGTGCTCACGACATCATGCTGATCATGGATGAAGTGCAAGCCAACTTCGGTCGTACCGGCTGCATGTATGCGTTTGAAAAATATCAGGTCGAACCCGATTTTGTCGTACTCGGAAAAGGTCTCGGAAACGGAGTTCCCGTCGCCGCTGCGGTCGGACGGAACGACGTGATCGCCAGCCTGAAATACGGCGAAGCATCCGACACGTGGAGTGCCAACCCGGTCTCTTCTGCCGCTGTGCTGGCAACGCTGGACGAGTTCGAAGGCAGCGACGTCATGGAAAACACGCAGAAACTTTCTGCAATCTTTATTGAAGGCCTGCAAAGCCTGAAAGCAACCGGCATCATCGCCAAAGTCCGTGGCGAAGGCATGGTATTCGGAATCGAATGTGCCGCACTGGGTGGCAAAACCAGCCAGGAAGTCGCCATCGCACTGGTCAAAACCTGCTACCTGGGCGAAGCAGGCGGAGACGGCATTCACCTGCTGGGTGCACTGGCCGGAAATGTATTACGCGTCAGTCCGCCAATGACCATGACCGAAGAACAAGCACGCGAGTCGCTGGCACTGTTACAACGGTTGAGTGGCAAGCTGGCAGAGCAACTTCAGGGCGCTCCTGCCTCTGCGTAATCAAACTTGACGAACAGATAATGAAACAGGCCCCGATCATACGATCGGGGCCTGTTTTTTTGAGACTCAATCTAAACGTTATCAGAACTACAGCTGGCGCTGATTACGCCACTGCTCCAGTTGTTCGGCGGTCAGGTTGTCCGGTGGAGTGCCTGGCTGTGTGTTGTTTGCTGCAGACGTGGGACCCGGTGAAATTCCGACGGGACTCATGCCTTGCGCGACCCCCGGCTGTTGCCTGACTTGAGCTGTCCTGGGATTTTTTGCCTGTGAATAAGAGGCCTGTTGTGCTCCCGCATTGAGGCCCGTTGTCTGGCCGCTTGTCACGCCGGCCAGCATCAGACGGTTTTCTTTCTCGCGACGGATTTCGTCGAGCCAGTATTGGGCTTCGTTGAATTCGGGTTTCAGCAAAACGGCCTGGAGGAACTGCTGCTCGCTGGCCTGCAGTTGTCCCCGGTCTCTTAAAATGTAACCAATGTTATAATGGGCTTCCGCTTCGCCAACAGCACGAATCAGGTGCGGCATCGCTCCCTGGTAATCACCGGAAGACGCCATCGCGATTCCCAGTTGATAACGTGCGTTTTTATCTGCGGGAGCCGCTTTCACGGCACTACTCAGCAGTGCGATGGCCTGATCCCACTTTTCTTCAGCCGCATAAAACTGTCCGATATTGGCACGCACCTTGGGATCTTCCGGCGCCAGTTCCAGCGCTTTCTGAAATCCTTTTTCGGCTTCGGTTTTACGGCCGGCAACCTGATCCAGCCGCGCCAGTCCGAGAATGGCTTCGATAGACTTCGAGTTCTGCCCTAAAGCGACTTCATAGGAAGAACGCGCTGACTTGGTATCGCCCATCTTTTCCTGAAGCTGCCCATGAGTGATATAAAACTTATCCGGATTCTTCAGTTTCTGATTGGCAACCGAAATTTTATCTTTCAAACTGGTCGGCGCAACGTCATCCGAATTGGATACAAATGCCTGTCGCACGGAAGAACAACCGCTGCAAACCAGTAATGCACAAGCAATTCCAGCGATCCATGTCTGTTTAATCATGAGTACCGACATTTAATTACCTCCGTGAGGTGCACGCAAAAGGCGTGGATTATGAGTCCTCTTTTTATCTCAACAGGTCGTTCCCGTTGTGTTTCGCTAATTCCAGCCAATTCACAATTGATCACAGGACCAATGAGTGAAAAATCAGTAATTTGAGAGACGTGTGATAATGAGTGAATCAGGTTGCTTAAAGGACCTTACGAGAAAGGCTTGATCAAGATCTTCAAGAAAGGATTTTATATTTGACAGAAGAAACGCTGCGCTGCTTCTGAAATGAGCTGAGTGGAAAGGATGGGCTCCTGTCCTTTAAATCGACATATTGATTGAAGAATCTCCAGTAAATCTCGCGGGTCGCTTGATCTAGGGGACTTTCCCTGGTTGTAATAATCACCATATAGATAATCTACAAAAACTGGGTCGTATTCGATGCCCCGTTGGCGGCAACAGAGCTTCGAAATCTCGGTGAAGACTTCGCGGGAGGGTGCACTGATTTGAATCTTATGGCGGATGCGCCGCAGAAAGGCCTCGTCAACCAGATCCTTGGGATCCAGATTGGTTGAGAACACGATCAACTGTTCAAAAGGGACCGAAAATTTCTTTCCGGTCGCCAGCGTGAGGAAATCAATCCGGTCCTCAAGCGGCATAATCCACCGGTTGAGCAGATCTTTGGGGCTGACAAGCTGTCTGCCGAAGTCGTCAATCAGAAAAACACCACCATTGGCTTTGAGGTGCAACGGCGCCGTATAAAAATTACTGGATTTGTTATAGCGTAAGTCGAGCATCTCCAGGTTCAGTTCGCCCCCCGTAATGACAACCGGTCGCCTGATCCGCCTCCAGCGGAGGTCCGTATCCGGCTTGTCCCAGTCTTTCATATCGGGCATGCGGCCCGCCTTTTTCGGGTCGGACTGATTCCACTCCTGCAACTCATGATCGTCGGTCGTCTGATGGATGGTCGGGTCAAACAGCGTGATAATGCTGCTCTCCATCTGTAACGCATACGGGACGTAAATTTCTCCCCCCTGCTGATTCAGAAATTTCCCCAACCCTTTGGCAATCATTGTTTTACCATTGCCCGGCGGTCCGTAAATGAAAATGGAACGGCCACTGCAGACCGCAGGCCCCAGTTCATCCAGAAGCCCTTCACGAATAATAAATTCGGAAAAGGCGGCTTTCAGTTTCTCGGGAGTACAATTGATGCCTGTCACCGTCTGCAACCGACATTGGCGAACATATGCTTCCAATGTCACCGGTGCAGGCCCGACGTAGCGGCATTGTTCGAACGCATCCCGCGCTCGAACCCGCCCCAGTTCCGTCAGGTTAAAACGGTAAGAAGAACGACCGATCATATTACCGGAAGTTACCTCGATGCATTTTTCCTCTTTCAGAAAAATCAGCGCCATATCGATAATACTGAAAGGAAGATGCGCAGCGCGGGAAATTTCAATTCCCAGTGCACTCCCCTGCAGATACAGCTGCTTCAAAACCAGATTGCATAACTGCATTAATGACAGACCGCTCTCTTCCAGCGTCTGCGGTGCCGGTATCGGTGAGCCATCATAGTGGGGTGTTTTTACGGAAGTCGCCGCGTGCGGAAATTTGTCTCCCGCCAGGGAATTCGCTGCATCACCGGCTGACTGTTTTTTTTGAAACAGATCACTGTAAAGATCCGTCAGATCCGTGTTTTTGGCAGCAACCCGATGATCGGGCTCAGAGTCTGATCTCTGCTGTTCAGCACGTTTATCCTGTTTCAAGAACCCCTCCCGGGAGGGGTTCTGATATTCATCTTCTGTAGGACGATCAATCATGACGAGTTTTCGTCTGAATTAACTGGAGTGAGAAACGGATTGGAAATCAAACAGAAAACGGACAGGGATCAGTTCCCCCCGTTCGCAGCAGTTCCGCCTCCAGCCGTGTATTGAATTCGAGGAGGCAGAATGGAACCGACATAAGCGCGGTATTTCATATCTTCCTCGCGTGCCGGTCGACCGTAAGCGGGGGTGACTCTTAACATCGTCGAAGGGATACTTTGACCGCCGGCCATCTCTGAAGCCGCGTATTGGACATTTCCCAAACGCTCCTGGCTGGCAATCGAGGAATCCGTCGTCTGTACAAAAATCATGCGATGTTCTTCCGGTGCGTGTTCCAGTATCCAGCGCAAATGCAGTAAGCCGGCCTGGGTCAACTTGTTACCATCTTCTTCGAAGTGATACGCATACAGGGTTGTCTGATCGGTCCATCCATTGTGCATCTGTCTGTCCATAACGTCACGGACATATTCACGATCCTGGCAGGTATAAGGATAAGGCCAATAAGTCGCATGATGGTAGCGACTCCAGAACCCCTGTTTTGGTCCGGTTGGTCGAGGGTACGGAGGCCACAACTCACCAAATTTATATTTTTGACGCGAGCCAACAGGCCGCGCTGCTTTCTCTGCCCACTTCGCCTCTTTTTCTTCTTTGGAAGTCCAAGGCCAACCCGCCTGAACGTCGGCAGCATTAGACATGCTAACCACAAATAAGATAAGTAGATACGTGTTGAATTTGACGGCAGTCGTCATGCCATCGCCCCCCTGTATTGATCGTGATAGAATCACCTGTCAGTCCACGCATGATCCATTCGCGCAAGCCAGACCGATAACCGTTTGAGATTGTCTGCTTGTCTCTTATCGGCAGTGGAGAGGTCCGGTCCTAACGAGAAAAACGATTCTACCGGGAGAATGAGTGAGATAATTTCACACACGGAAACAAAAACGTTGCGGTATCCATTTGCCGCAAAAAACAGCAAAAAACAATCGGAAGTCAGGCCTGTTTCACAACATACCCTGAACCCGGTTCCCGCACTTCACTCTCTCAAACAAAGCGTTGTGCAGTCAACAGGCAGAAGGCGTTGACTCATACAAAAATATTCCGCTCCCCGGGAACAGGCATCGATCCATTTCCGACCGGATACGGGTGGCACGAAACTTCTTTTGAGTCACGTAAGCCTATCCAATTTGAACAGAGACCACTACACTTTCGAGAGGAAAACTCCCGCCGCGCGGTGCGCGGACAAAGGTGATGCGTTGCGACCATTTCTATTTTTTCTCAAAACAGTTATTCTTACAGTGAGTCAGTTTACTGTTCCTGTTATTTAATCAGATTCCTAATCTATGTTTTCGGAACTATTGATCGAAACGAATCGAGATCGAAATGGATGCGGTTGAGATACAAGCGAATCATTCCAGTACACAATTTTCTGCAGCTGATGCAGAGCAGATGGCGCTGGAACTGAATCTCACATCACAGCAGATCCTGAATGTGATTGCATTACTGGATGAAGGAAACACCGTTCCCTTTATTACCCGTTATCGAAAAGAGCGCACGGGTAATCTGGATGAAGTTCAGATTCGTGATATTCAAAAACAGGTTCAGTTCAAACGGCAGATCTGGGAACGTGCTTCAACCATCCTGCGTTTAATTGAAGCGCAACAGAAACTCACGCCGCAGTTAAAAGCGGAAATTGAAAAAGCCGACACGCTCAAGCGTCTGGAAGATCTTTACCGACCTTACCGCCCCAAACGAACCTCGCGCGCCGCGACGGCCCGTAAGCATGGCTTCGGTCCTCTGGCCGATGCCATCTGGTCTGGCGATGCCGGCATTGCGAATCTGACGGAAGCAGCAAAACAATATACCAAAGGTGAAGACGGTACCCGCACAACGGAGGAGGTCCTGAAAGGGGCCGCCGATATTCTGGTGGAAAAAATTGGCGAAGACCCTGATGTGCGTGACATCTCTCGCAAGATCGCCTGGCGGTCCGGACGTCTGGTCGTGAGTGCCACCAAGAAAGCGGAAGAATCCGGCCAGGAGTATCGCGACTATTTCAATTATTCGGAACAGGCCGTCAAAGTGCCCCACCATCGTACGATGGCCATCAACCGGGGAGAAAAAACCGGCGCACTGCGCATCCGTTTTGAATGGACTGAAGATTCCGCCTGTAAATCGATTCTCAGCCATCTGAATTTAAACGGTCATCGCTTCCACGATTTTCTGACAGAGGTGGTCACCGATGCCTTGCAGCGTCTGGTGCTGCCCAGCCTGGAGCGGGAAATCCGCCGCGAGCTGACGGACAAAGCGGAAATCCACGCGGTCACCGTGTTCGCCCAGAATTTGAAAAACTTACTGCTGCAGCCCCCCCTGCAAGGCGAACGCATTCTGGCCATCGATCCCGGATTACGAACCGGCTGTAAACTTGCCGTGCTGAATGAACTGGGAAATTGCGTGGCCACCGATCTGGTGTATGTCACAGGTTCCGCCGACAAGAAAGATTACGCGCGCAACAAGCTGGCCGAAATGATGCAGGAACATCAATGTAAACTGGTCGCCATCGGCAACGGCACCGCCTGCCGCGAAACGGAAGAAATCATCACGGAGATGATCGAACTGAATCTGCCCGAGGCCCGTTATCTGATTGTGAATGAAGCAGGCGCCAGCATCTATTCTGCCAGTCCGGTTGCCCGCGAAGAATTTCCTGATCTGGATGCCACGATACGAGGCACGATTTCCATCGGCCGCCGTCTACAGGACCCGTTAAGCGAACTGGTGAAGATCGACCCTCAGCATCTGGGCGTCGGCATGTACCAGCACGATGTGAATGCCAAACGCCTGAAAGAATCGCTGGATGAAGTCATCGAATCGTGTGTGAATTATGTCGGCGTGAATCTGAATACCGCCAGTGCCTCCCTGCTGCGACATGTTTCGGGAATGAACCAACTGATCGCCAGACGCATCACCGAATGGCGCGAAAAAAATGGCTCGTTTCAGAATCGAAAACAACTGCTGGAAGTCGCCGGAGTCGGCGAAGCCACATTCACGCAAGCCGCCGGCTTTTTGAAAATTGATGCGGGCACTGAACCGCTCGACTCAACCTGGATTCATCCGGAAAGTTATGAGCACGCCCACAAGGTCTTCACGCAACTCGACCTGCCTCAGGACAGCCTGAAAACTTCCGCTCAAGACCGCGAATCCATTATTGAAAAAGTGGGAGCGGTCGATAAAAAAGAACTCAGTCGAAGTTTAAAAATCGGCCTGCCGACACTGGAAGACATTCTGGAAGCTATCGTCCGCCCCAAACGTGATCCGCGTTCCGATCTGCCCGGCCCGATCTTCAAGCAAGGAGTTTTAAAACTCGAGCAATTGATCGAAGGCATGGAACTGCAGGGCACGGTTCTGAATGTGGTGGACTTTGGCGCGTTTGTGGATGTGGGTCTGAAAGACAGCGCGTTGATTCACGTCAGCGAGATGGCCAATCACTTTATCAAAAACCCGTATCAGTTCGTTTCAGTCGGCGACGTGATTACGGCCTGGGTTCTGGGCGTGGACCTCGAACGCCGCCGCGTCTCGTTAACGCTGATCAAACCGGGCACGGATCGCCTGTCTAAAAAAGAACAACTTTCCAAACCGGCTCCCACTCAAACAGCGCCTGAAAAAACAGAAACAGCCGCCGATGCCCGTACAGGCACCGGCGGCCAGAAAAACCAGCGGCGGCAGCAGCAGCAGCAGAGAAAACAGACAGACAAAAAGTCTCCCCCTGCTCCCAAACTGACGAATGAAATGAAATCCGGTGAACAGCCTTTACAGGGCTTCGATCAACTGAAAGCACTTTGGAACCAGAAAAAGAAATAGGAAATCAAATTTCCGTTTCTCTGACGGAAACCTCAAACGAATCATGACGCACACCAATCGACGCACGAGAACATTTATCGCAGTCCCCATTCATCCGCCGCGAGGACTCAGAAAATTACTGCCCAAACTGGATCAGCTGGGTCCTGCCGTCAAACCGATTCTGGTTGACCAGATGCATATTACCCTGAAGTTTCTGGGGCCGACTGAGCTAGACGACATCATGCCCATCAGTACCATTTTGAAAAAAATGCGCACGCTGTTTCCCTGCAGAAAGCTGGCCTTCAAAGGGCTGGGCGCATTCCCCAACGCAGAACGTCCGAATGTTATCTGGGCGGGTATCACCGATCCCACCCCATTAATAGAAATGGTTGACTACCTGGAACAGGAAACGGAAAAACTCGGCTACCCGATGGAACGCAAAGGCTTCCATCCCCACCTGACACTGGCGCGTGTGAACGCCAAGCCGTCGGAAGAACTGTTTGAAATTCTGCGGGATCGCGAGAATGCGGAATGGGGTGAAGTCACCGTCGATACCATTAAGTTTTTTGAGTCCGAACTGAAATCGCAGCGTGCCCATTATCACGAAATGCAGACCGTGAAGCTCGCTCAGCGCTGAACCTTTTCCGGCTGCAGAATCAATTTCGGTCTGAAAAACAGAAACCGTACGGCCAGTCCCAGCACAATCAGCGAACAGCCGACAAGTGTGGTCAGCGAAACCGTCTCGCCCCAGAACAGCCAGACCCAGATCGGATTCAAAATCGGTTCGGTCAAAACCAGCAGGGCGGCTTCCTGCGAATTGACCGTTTTGACCGCGTGCGAAAAGATCACATACGGGGTCCCCATCTGCACCACCCCCAGCGTGGCAATCAGAAACAGCTGCAAACCCGTCAGCGAGATCCCCAGCGTCAATGCCCAGGGCGCAACAAGGGCTGCCGATACCAGCAGACAGAGCGCCACCAGCCAGGCCGGGTGCTCGTCTCGCAACTGGCGGAATAAAATAACGACCAGCGCGTAAGAAACGCCGCTCATTAATGCAATCATGTTGCCCGTATAATTTTTTCCCGACCAGTCCGCCGTTACGATGCAGAAAATGCCCACCATGACTATCAGCATTGCCACAATCGAACCGCGTTCAATGCGCTCTTTTAAAAACACCAGTCCAAACAGCATCGCCCAGACAACGCTCGTATTCTGCAGAAAAATGGCGGCGGCGGCGGACGTTTTTGTCATCGCGGTCACGAACAGCAAATTCATCGAAGCAAAAGCGATCAGCAGCGGAATCAAGCCGGGACGCCAGCGGACGTAACGGAGTTTCACAAACGGCAGCAGAAACAGACCGGCAAAAAACGCCCGATAACAGGCGAATATCAAACCGCGATCCGCTTCGGGAATCGACTGAAACGGAGGTGACTTGATAAACACGCCGCTCAGACTCCACAAAACCGAAGCCAGCAGCACCAGCAGCCGTGCCCGGAACAGCTTACCTCGGTCCTCGTCGTCCGTCATGAAATGCCATCCGTTCTGCTGCTATGGAAACTCCCTCACAAACTGGCGGCGATGGCGGCGGGAACTTCAATTGTCCCCTCATACAAGGCCCGGCCGATGATCGCGCCGATTAACTTCGGATGCTGCCGACTGACTTCTGCCAGACGGGAAACATCTTTGAGTGTCGTCACGCCCCCCGAAGCAATCACGGGAAGCCCCATTTCGGCCAGCGCAATCATATCCTGAATCGTGGCTTCATCGACGCCCTGCATCATGCCGTCGTTGGCGATATTCGTATATATCACGGCTGCCAGCGCAACGTCCACATATTCACCGGCCAGATCAAGGGCCGACGTTTCCGAGACATCCAGCCAGCCTTCGGTGGCGACTTTCGAATCGCGGGCATCCAGTCCCAGCGCCAGTCGATGGGGGTAACGCTGAACCATCTCTTTGAACCACTGCGGATCTTTCAACGCCTGCGTCCCCACAATCACGCGGTCGATACCCACTTCATCCAGCATCAACCGAATGGAGGCTTCGTCGCGAATGCCGCCCCCCATCTGACAGGGTACGGAAACGGCTTCCACAATCTTGCGCACGACTTCATGATTGACTGGCTTGCCAGCCTTCGCGCCATCCAGGTCTACCAGATGCAGCCGCGAGGCACCTCCGTCAGCCCAGCGACGGGCCATTTCGGTCGGGTCATCCCCAAATACCGTTTCCTGACCGTAATCGCCTTGTCGCAAACGAACGCATTTGCCTCCTCGAATATCGATGGCGGGCAGTATTTCCATAGCTGAGCTGACTTTCTTTTACCTGATGAACGTAAATTAAAATGAAGCGAAGTTCTGCAGCAGTTTCAATCCCGCGTTTTGACTTTTCTCGGGGTGAAACTGTGAGGCGACAATATTGTCGCGGGCCACCATCGACGCAAAGCGGCAGCCGTAGTCGGTCCAGGCAGCGACGTCCGCGTCGTTTTCGGGCACGACATAATAACTGTGTACAAAATAGAAATATTCATGTTCGGGAATGCCGGCCAGAATCGGATGGGCGGCGGTCCGATCAATCTGATTCCAGCCCATGTGCGGAATTTTCAGATCGGGCTGTTCCTCGAACCGCACGACTTTTCCCGGAATGATGCCCAGCCCCTCGTATTCGCCGTCTTCATAACTGACATCAAACAGCATCTGCAGGCCGAGACAGATTCCCAGAAAAGGCTTGCCGGAATGGACGTGTTCCAGAATCGGTTCCACCAGCGACTGCGTTTTGAGCGCCTGAATCGCATCCCGGAACGCGCCCACGCCGGGCAGCACTAATTTTGTGGCTTGGGAAATCGTTTCCGGTTTGGAACAGACGGTTGCTTCAACCCCCACCTTTTCAAAGGCTTTCTGAACACTTCGCAGATTTCCCATTCCATAGTCGACAATTGTAATCATAGTTTTTTCTAATTCCAGGTCTCAATCTTTGACGAGCACTTCCGCAGTGTGGACACCAGAGACTTTTCCAAGTTCAGCGCGTGCAGCCGATTCTAGTGTTTACAGCCGTTTTTGTGAATGATGCACCGCAAAAGCAGGCCGTTTCGGCGTTTATCGCCCTTTTTTCCACTGATGGTAATAGTGCGTTCCCCGTCCTGACCGGGTATGCGAGTCGGTGCCCCGATCCCAGCGGCCTTGCGTTTCGTCCACGTTTTCCCCCGCCTGAAAGCTTAATTGATCAGCGGATGTCCATTCTTCCTGCCATTCCTCTTCGTAATATAAGGGGAAACCCAACATCCGTTTCATCAGTTGTGTGAACATTAAACAGCCCCCCAGCAACACCAGCATCACGATCGCCAATATCGGGAGCAGTGGACCCAGATGGCAGATTCGTTCGGCCAGTGGCCAGATTTTCGGCCAGCCCAGCAGCACCAGCAGCGCGCCCAGACTGAGGTAAGGGCCGAAGGGAATTTCCCGAGTCTGTCGAAAAAAGATGGAGACCGCCACCACCGCCAGAGCGCATAAAGGCGAAATCACAAACACGGTCACCGTCGCCTGCCAGCCCAGAAAGCTGCCGATGACGGCCATCAAAATCACATCCCCAAAACCCATCGCTTCCTGCCGCAACGTCCACTGTCCGATAATTCGGACGGCCCAGACCACTCCGCCCCCCACAACCAGACCGACCAGACTCACCGCCAGCCCGTGCAGATGAGGATATTGAATGACCCACTCCGGCACTTTCTCGACAATGAAGTACGCTCGGTACTGCTCGGGAAAATAGATGCCCAGCAGACGAACCACAGACGGTTCCTGAAACCAGACCGGCACCAGATAAAACAGACCGAAAACAAAGGAACCGACCACGCCAATGAACAGCGCCGGCATCGTGGCGCCGTCGGGAATAATTTTCAGATCGAAATCGATGAAGGTGGCGACCATCAACGATTCAATCAGCACCAGATGAAACAGAAAACGCAGATTCAGCAGCATAACCGGCGTCATCCAGGAATTCACCGCAAGCAGATCAGGTGCGTACGCCGAATACAGGCCGCTCTGCTGCAGCGTCGCCTGACCACTCAAGGGGACTTCCGCACAATACAAGAGCACAAAAATCGCACCATTCAGCAGTTCGACTAACGCTTCACGATATGTCCGCTTGTAGGGAAACGTGGAATTGCGGGATCGCGTCAGAAAAACGCCGATAATGGGAATGTGATAGCGCGACCAGAGAAAACGCATGCGCCGCCCAACGCGTTTCCAGGCGGCTCCCACGCGTTCTTCACGGGGAATTTCTTCGATACAAATATTAACCACGCGTCCCAGCACTGCTCCCAGCAGAAACAGCAGCACGAGCATGAGATTAGGGTCGATGCCGAAGGGGGTCATAATCCGGTGAACTTTCGTCGTGCCTTAAAGGATTGAATCCAGGGAGTCTACAATTTCATCGACGATTTGGGAAACAGTTTTAGAATCAGTCTCAACAGTGATACTGGCGCACTCACGGTACAGGGGTTCGCGCTGATCGAGCAGATTCTGAATTTCCTCGCGTTGGGAAGCACTGGCCGTCAATGCAGGCCGACGGCTGGTTGTTGTTGTATCCTGTGAAATCCGCAGCTCCAGCGCTGCGACATTCGCTTTGAGCCAGATCACCGGGCCCGCGTCTCGCATTTCCCGGCGTGTCTCGGCATTCAGAATCGCACCGCCGCCCGCAGCAATGATCAGTTTGTCCCGCTGAAGTAAATTCTGCATCACCGTGCGTTCAATCTGACGAAAGTACGTTTCCCCTTCCTCGGCAAAAATCTGCGCAATCGATTTCCCGGCCACGCGTTCGATTTCGTCGTCTGCATCCAGCCAGGTAAAACCGCGCCGTTCAGCTAAAGGCGCGGCCACACTGCTCTTTCCGCTGCCTCGATAGCCAATTAATGTGATCACCGTCATTTGAGATCCCCTAGAGTTTTCCGACTGCGGAAATTCCTTTGCGCAGCGTCGCCCGCATGACTTCCAGAGGAGGTTCTTTACCCGTAAACAGCTTGTATTGAGCGGCCGCCTGGCGCACGAACATTTCAATTCCGGAAACGGTTTTACAGCCTCGCTCGCGCGCCTGTTTGAGGAGCAGCGTGTTTTCCGGATTATAAACCGTGTCGAACACCAGCATATCGTCCTGCATAAAGTTCTGGGCAAACGGCGTTTCATTGACCTTCGGCGACATGCCCACCGAAGTGCCATTCACCAGAATGTCATAATGGCCGCTGCCCCGGTTTTCCCATGTACTATAGTTACAGCCCAGATCCTTCGCCAGTTTTTCGCCTCGTTCGCGGCTGCGATTGGAAACCATCAATACCCCACCGGCACTCACCACTCCCGCCCCGATCGCCCGCGAGACACCGCCGGCCCCTAACAGCAGGACTTGTTTACCATTAATCGGATCGCCGGTCGATTTCCTCTCGGGGTCGAGGCCGAGACGAATGCTGTCGAGTGCCGCATCGTAGTCGGTGTTGCGCGCGTGCCAGACATTTTTGCTGTCACGAAACAGGGTGTTGGCCACGCCCATACTTTGGGACGCTTTGTCTGCTTCATCCGCCAGCTTGAGCGCGCCCGCTTTATGCGGAATCGTCACGCTGTATCCCTGCACGTTGAGCCACTGGAATTCTTTCAGCGTTTCCGCCAGTCGATCTTTGGGGACACGGAACGGCAGATAAACGGCGTCTATTTTGTCGTGACGAAACGCCAGATTGTGAATCAAAGGGCTCAAACTATGCGCAATTGGATCACCGATCACCCCATACACGGCCGTCTCCGGCCCGATCTGGTCATAGTCATAAATCCCGGTCATCTCGGAAAACGCCAATTGCCCCGGTGCTAACTCTCGCTCACGACTGAACGTGGCATAAGTAAACGGCGCGCCATATTTCCCGCAGAGAATCCGGCTGATCACGCCATACTCGCCCATGCAGAAACCAATCGTCGGCACCTTGGCATTGGCCACCAGTTTCAGCATCCGCACCGAATCGCCGGGAGAATTGGCCATCGTGACGATTTTGACAATATCGGGATCTTTCTCGCACATCGAAGCGTAGATCTCTTCAAGATCATCCGGCGTTTCATCAAAATTGTGATGGCTGATAATGCGTTTGGTTTTTCCGTAACGTGGAATCGATGTGGCGATGTCGTCTTCAATGTCGACGTATTCGACTTCCGAGACGATGGCCGTTCTCAGCAGCGCCTGCCTCTGTTCTTCGGTACGGTTCCAGCGTCCTTTGTCTTCCGGCCGACGGCAGGTCACGACGACCGGCGTCGGGCGGTCTTTAATCAGACGGTTCACATCGGGGGAACGTGCGATCCAGTCCAGACGCAGCTCCACCAGCTCCGCCCCTTTTTCCGCCAGGGAGCGGTGTTCCATCATCACCATCTTGTGTCGGGTTCGACCAATGCTGACACAAATCATTGCTTCTCTTCAACTTTCTTGATTGATATGCAAAGTCTGCCAAAGCGGGACACTGTTTCATGTTCCCCTCAGAGAGACAAAAGAACGAATTCGCGAGTTCACAGTGTAACCAATATCGTAGCCCGACTCAAACAAGTGTCTAGCCTGTTTCCAGGTTTACTACAGCCTCTCCAGGGCTATCCGGATCAGGTATGATAGCATTTCGTGCCGAGATGGCTCAGCGAAACGCGTTTCCGGGGTCTCAACCAGAAAACAGAGACGGTTCACATTGTAGGGATTATGCCGCATCCCTGAATGCTGTTGACTACTCAACGCTGGCCCTCTGCTTCTGCGGACTCGCACTGGCCCGCGCGGTGAATTCCCCTGCCTTCTCGCGACAGATTCTCTCGGCCTGTCGCAAGAATTTACTGTTGAAGAAGGGCGAATGTGTTCAGTTTGTGAGCGGAATGGCGCCAGCCACCGTTGGGTGTAGATACACGATTATGAAAACGGCGGCTGGCGCCATTCCGCTCATGAGGATGTGCGTTGAAGCAACAGCAGACCGGATTTACCAGACTTTCATGATGTTGCACAAATCACTTGAAACGCATCTCTTGTACAGGATGCATGCCCCTTGCCTTCTGTTTCCTGAACTCGAAAGTCAAATCACTGATACTTTTCATGATCGTGGGCGGATATAATGAAAGTGTCGTTTTAGATTTCATTTTCTATATCGCATGCGGAAAGGCTGGCGTTATGTTTGCCATCGGTTCTCTTTTGTTGACGGTGTCGATGGCTGCCTTGCCCGAGGATCAGGTCACAACGCCTCAGGTTCGCGAGACGATTCAACGCAGCATTCCCTATATCGAGGAGAAAGGGCTGTGGTGGATTGAGCAGAAGAAATGCGTTACCTGCCATCGTGTGGGAATGATGGTCTGGAGTCTCGATAGTGCGAAACGGAACGGTTTTAAAGTCAGCGACAGGCTGGGTGAATGGTTGCAGTGGGCCGCCGACCAATCACTCGCGAAAAATGATAAAGGGACCATTGTGGGCCTGGGAGACAAAGAAGGGGTGGCTCAGATTCTGTTAAGCTTCGATCGCCCCAGCGTCGACCCGGATCAGCTGGAGACTCGGAAAAAACTCGCCACACTGCTTTTGGACGGACAGCAGCCGGATGGTTCCTGGAAGGCGGGAGGGCAGCTCCCCTTTCAAAAACGACCTGCCCTGGAAACAAACAGCGTCTCCACCATGTGGCTGACACTGACACTGCTGATGGAAGAGAGCAGCGCGGATAATACGGCAGCGGTCGCGCAGGCGATGCAATACATCAAAGCCAGTCCTCCCGGAAAAAGCACCGAATGGTATGCGGTGCGATTATTGCTGGCCACCCAGACAAAAGACGATGAAATGCGAGACCAGATGGTGGCGCAGCTCCGCAGTCTGCAAAAACCGGACGGCGGCTGGGGCTGGATGGTGGCTGACGAAAGCGACGCTTTGGGAACGGGCATGGCGCTGTACGCTCTCGTTTATGCAGGGGTAGAGCGGCAGGATACTTCCGTCGAAAGAGCCCAACAGTTTCTGGTCAGCACGCAACGCGCAGACGGTTCGTGGCCTGTCAAAGGGACCAAAGAAAAGAAAAAAGCGAGTATCGAAGAAACAGCCGTCTTCTGGGGCACCACCTGGGCCGTCATCGGACTGGTGGAGAGCCTGCCGCAATAGTCGAACCGATTTCCAAACCATCTGTGCGCTGTTGTAGGTGCTGATCCATGTGTCAGCCCGCAGTGTTTGCGTTGATCGTGTGATGATGATCGAACGCCTCTTCCGACTCCATTTGATCGAGAATCGATCTTGTTCATCTCAAGGCGGGCGGACACATGGGTCCGGACCCTACGAATCGAATTGAGCAGGTGGCACCGTTGGCTTGCCCAACGGTGAGGGACCAACTTCAGGATACGTCACTTTGCCCGTAAGTTCTCCCATTTTGATTTTCCATTCTCGCTTATTCGCCGCCCATTGTTTACTGAGCGTTTTGTCGTTGAAGGCATCGGCCTGGCTCGGCTTACCAATTCACACTCAAAAACGATCAGACAAAAACGCAATTCACAAGAGCAGGCTTGCGGAGTAAGAGAACGCCTGAGATCCGTTTTACTGAATTCCAGTAGGAAATGTGATTTAGTAGAATCAGTCCCGTTTACCAACCGTTTCCTGCCTGCCAACACCAGCGAAATGAATTCATCACCTGTGATTCATTTCAGAAAAGTGAGCGGTACGGCGCGAGCCGCCGTTTTTTGAAAACGTTACGTTTCACACCAACGGTGGCTCGCGCCATTCCGCTCATGTGGATGAAAGTGGCATCAACCAACGGGTCTGTTTTGCTGAGACTTCCTGCGCTCGGTGGGATACCTTAGCTGCCTCGCTCTCATACACTGTCGGGCAAGCCGACAGTGGCACACAACGGAGACCTTTTCTTTTTCATTCGGAATCTTTCAAATCTCTCAGACGTACTAATTCATTACGAAGTAATACAATCCATTCCTTATATAAAAGACCATCAGCACTTCCTGGAGGCTCGATATCACATCCTAATCGGCCTAATTCCCTATTTAACTTTTTTTCAGCCAAATTACATTTTATGAACATACCAAATTCTATAATGGTTTGATTTAGATGCAAAAGAATGACATCAGAAACATATCTTTCAACTGCTTCTTCCCAAGTCGCATACTCGAAATCCCAATCCTGGTTGAAATAACAGCTGAAAAAATGTTTTAAATTTGGATATTCAGAATTATTCATTTATTGAAATTTGGAAAAGCGGTTAAGACAAAGTAGCCAAGATTAGAAAAACACGTCACCTAAATCAATTCCTCAATCGGCTCTCGAATATCGAGCGTGTATTGTGGGCGGCCGGCGGGATCGGAAACTGTGGTGGTCATGGGGTCCAGGCCCAGTTGGCGGTAGAGCGTGGCGAAGACGTTTTGATAATGCAGCGGGCGATCCTGGGGGACTTCGCCCAGGCGATTGGTGGAGCCGATGACCTGTCCCGTGCGCATGCCGCCGCCGGCGAGTAAGGCACACGAGGCTTGCGGCCAGTGATCGCGGCCGGCATCTTTGTTGATGCGGGGCGTACGTCCGAATTCGCCCCAGGCAATCACGCTGACATCATTCTGCAGTCCGCGTGCGTGCAGATCTTCAACAAGCGCCGTGATCCCCTGATCGAATTTGGCAAGTTGCAAAGGCAAACGGGCGAAATTGGAGTGATGGCGGTCCCAGCTGCCGAACGAAAGTGTCACGCAGCGCACGCCCGCTTCCACCAGGCGGCGGGCCATCAGGAATTGATCCAGCCAGTGGGGGCCGGCGTCTTCACCAAAGGCGGCAGACGCATCGCCGCGTCCGTAGCGGTCTCGGACGGCGGGATCTTCTTTGTCGAGGTCCATCGCTTCCACCAGTCTGCTTGATGTCAAAACGTCGAAGGCCCGCTGCGAAAAGGCATCCATTCCGTCGTACGCCGCGTCTGTGGAACTGCGGAACGTATCGAAACCGGCCAGCAACGCTTTGCGGTCACGCAGCCGATCCAGCGAGATGCCTTGCAGTCGCATGTTATCCATGCCTTCGCCCGTTGGTTGCAGTGCCTCATGTGCTTTGCCGAGAAAACCGGAGAAGCCGGGATTGGAATAGGGGTCATGCCCGCTCTTGATGCTCAGACCGACAAACGGGGGCACGGCTTTGTCGACCGGCCCCTGCACTTTTGACAAGACCGAGCCGAGTGAAGGATGTCCCGACTGCCGTCCCTCGCCACCAATGGGCCAGCCGCTCATGCAGAGATCGGACGCGTGTTGATCGGGGCAGCCGTGCAGGGAGCGAATGACTGCGAATTTATCCATCATCGTGGCGAGCCGCGGCAGGTGTTCGCAAATCTGAATGCCGGGAACATTCGTGTCGATCGGTTTGAATTCGCCGCGGATCTCCAACGGCGCATCCATCTTCAGGTCGTACATATCCTGATGAGAGGGCCCGCCGGAAAGGTAGATCATGATGATGGCTTTGTGGCCGAGTGGTTTGGCAGTCGAAGCCGTGTGTGTTTCGGCCTGCAGAATCTGCGGCAGGGAAAGTCCGCCCAGCGCCAGGCCGCCGATCTTCAGGAACTGCCGCCTTGATCCATCACATTGTGTCTGTTTCGGTCCCAGGATCGAGAGCATCTTGTTCTACTCCAAAGTGCCGCAGGAATGAGTTTCAGATCTGGCTGCATGATCTTAATGCTGCGTCCAGATCTGACGATAATGGCGGGGGACAGTTTCGCTTCCAGACCGGCCATCTGCCTGAAAGTGTCTTGCGTGAATCAATGGGTGTTTGTGTCGGGTATTTTACGTATTGTGTTCCCTTATTGTACAGACATCCTTAGGACTTATTTTACCCGCCGGTAAACGGGGCAGCAAGCGAAATTGAAAGTGAAAACAAGGGCTTTGATGCCGGTTCGTTTACCAGTTGCTGCTCAGATTTGGTATGGCCGCGGATTGATTTTTTACTACCACGAAAGTCACGAAAACACACAAAATACAGACTGGATTGGTTGCCGTTTCAAGAGAAAATCCCAGGATCTGTCGGCTTGTTTATTTATATTGAACCACCCGTTTTGTGAGCGGTACGGCGCAAGCCGCCGTTGAAAGACTGTTGGTACTTTTTAAAACGGTGGCTTGCGCCATTCCGCTCACAATTGAATGAATTTCCGGGAATCGTTTCCGTTTCCAGAAACACTACTGGCGGATTTTCATCTCCGGTCGCCGACTGAGGATCGAGTAGAATAGGCGTCCCCTTTTACCAGGGGTAAGTGTTATCAGCCATCGGCGTCTGCTGTCTGCTGGTTCGATTCGTTTCATTTCGATCACGGGAGATCGTCTAAACCATGTTCGGGTCTGTGTTTTGTGAATGTTATTGTGTGCTGCTCAGTGTCTGGTATTTCAGTGCGAGCTGTCTTCTCCGGGGATCTCCGGGGGTGACACGGGGGTTGTTCTGTAAAACGCTTAAAAGGCGTCCCTTCAAGTGTCCCATATGCGTCGTTATGGCGCCCCAGATGCTGATTCCGTGCATGAAAAAACCTGCTCAATCGGAACCGGTGTTGCTGAATATTACCAAAAACGGTCTCAACAGAGCGACTTTTATAATGCTCTCTTCCGCAGGTACTGAACTGTGGAGAGAAGAAAAACAACGTCCACGCGCGCGACGCATAACACGCATATTGAGGAACGGCACAGGCGTGTCAAGCTGCCTTTTATTCACTGAAAATCAGGAGCAGAATGCCATCAAAACAGACTTGAATCTGTCAAGGAAAAAAGAGCACGCAGAATCATTATCCCGTGCACAGCGGAAAGCACTGAAGATGCGGTTACCCCATCCGCCCGAACTGGCGATCGAGTTCGGCATGGCTGAGCACGAGCGCCGAGGGTCTGCCGTGCGGACAGTGATGGGCATCGTCGATCAGATGGCGCTGTTCCAGCAGGCTGAGAATTTCTTCCTGCGTCAGTCGCTGGCCCGCTTTGATGGCGGCTTTGCAGGACATCATTGTGATCAGCGAATCGAGCAGATCCCGCCGGGAGGGTTGCTTGGAATTGTCGAGGTTGTCGGCGATGTCGCGCACCAGTTGTTCGAGATTCGCCTTCTTGAGCATCACGGGATAACTGGTGACGAGCAGCGTATTGCCGCCGAACTCTTCGATGCCGAGACCAAAGCTGTTGAGCATTTCGGCGTGATCGAGAATCAACGCAGTCTCTTTGGGGCTCATTTCAATCGTGAGGGGGACGAGCAGTTTTTGTGCTTCGACCGATTGCGCGAGAACCCGTTTGCGAAAATATTCATACATGATCCGTTCATGGAGGGCATGCTGATCGATGATGGTCAGCGCGCCTTTGATCTCGACGACGATGTAACAGTTCAAGACTTGAATCGGCCTGAGATCTGCGGTTGCGACCTCGGCGAATTGCGATTCCGCACGTTCATTTTCCGGGACGAACACGTCCGCGGGTTGCATCGAGGCGGCTTTCAACTGATAAGCGGCTTCCTGGAACTTCGCGAGCGGAATCGCGTCTTTGCTGGTAAAGGGAGCCGCCAGATCGTGTGTTGACGAAATGGAGCGCGGGGCAGAATTGATCTGAATCGCGGAATGATCTTTGGCAATTTGACCCAGTTGTTCTTTGGCCCAACTGGTGAGTTCCATCTGGCTCTGCTGCTGTTGCGGAGTGAGAGGCGCTTTGATCGATGCGGGATCGATGTCGCTTTTTTTTCCGAGCGACATCTGCGACTGCAGATCCATGCTGAGAAACTGGCTGCGCAATGTGGAAAGTAACTGGCGGTAGAGATGCTGGCCGTCGCGGAAACGGACTTCGGATTTGGTCGGATGCACATTCACATCCACCATCGAAGCAGGCATGTCGAGGTACAGAAATGAAATCGGCTGTCGCCCGACCATGAGCAGGCCGCGATAGGCTTCGGTCAATGCGTGCTGCAGTGTGCGATCCTGAATCCAGCGGCCGTTCAGAAACAGGTACTGTCCTTTGCGGGTCGATTTATTTTCGCTGGGATGAGAGACGTAACCCCAGATGTGAATGTCATCGACCTGGGACTCGACCCAGATCAGATGGTCGGCCAGTTTTTTTCCGTAAAACAGTCGCAGACGATCGATCAGATTATCGGACGGGGGCAGATCAAAGATGACCTTATTATTGTGTCGCAAGACCATGTACAGTCGGGGATGGGCGAGCGCGGCGCGGGTAAACTGTTCGCTGATGTGCGCGAATTCGGTTTTGATGGTTTTCAAAAACTTCCGCCGTACGGGTGTGTTGGCGAAGAGCTGTCGAATTTCGATGGACGTTCCCAACGGACAGCCGCAGGGCTGTGGTTTCCCGGCGGTTCCCGTGTTGACTTCGAATTCGAGCCCTTGTGACTGGTCGGCGGTGCGGGTGCGAATGCGAAAGCGGCTGACTTCGGAAATCGAAGCCAGAGCCTCGCCGCGAAAACCCATCGTCTGCACGCTGAACAGATCTTCGGCGGAGGTAATTTTGCTCGTGGCATGACTGGAAACGGCGAGCAGTAAATCGTCGGGATGAATGCCTTCGCCGTTATCGACGACGCGAATCAGGTCGGCCCCTCCATTCATAATGTCGACTTCGATCCGGGTGGCCAGTGCATCGACGCTGTTATCGAGCAGCTCTTTGACGGCACTCGCGGGGCGTTCAATGACTTCGCCAGCGGCGATTTTATTAATCACGCTGGTATCGAGTTGATGAATGCGGGAAATCGATTCCACGGAGGCCTTCCGTTCCATTGGTTGATCAGTCCGTTTGCTGTGTTGCAGTACGTGTTACTTTGTTTGTTTTTAACCGGAAATCGGTTGAATCGCAATGAAGCCCGCCGCGAGGAGTGAACAGGTTTGCTGCAGTTCTGATACCAATCAATGTTTGCTGATTCTTAACTGCCCCAGCGTTGATGAATGTCATGTTTGATTTCCAGATGATCGCAGATGCGACCGGAAATAAAATCGACCAGATCGTGAATCGTCATCGGGTTATGATAAAAACCGGGTGAAGCGGGCATGATGGTTGCACCGGCCTGAGTTAAGCGGACCATGTTTTCCAGCGGGATCAAGCCGAGCGGCGTTTCGCGGGCCACCAGAATTAATTTGCGGCGTTCTTTCAAATGCACATCGGCGGCACGATGAATTAAATTGCCACAGGCGCCCGAAGCGATACTCCCCAGCGTGCCCATCGAGCAGGGACAGATCACCATGCCGTCGGTTAAAAATGACCCGCTGGCGATGCCCGCGGAAAAATCCTGGTAATGATGGTAGACCAGTTTCCCCTGTTGAAGATCGGATTCACCTAAGACGGAGCTCAGCGCGAAATCTTCGTTGAAATTATGCCTCATTTTTTTGAGCGTGCTGTCGGCTGGCAGACTGGAATGGTCTGCCAGCAATTGATTGGGATCGAAGTTTTCCAGATCGATTTTCAGACCGAGTTCGTGTTTCATCACATGCGCGGCGGAGGCGCTGATCGTCAGATGCACGGTGCGACCGGCGGCCATCAGCACTTCGACCAGGCGGACGGCATAGATGGCGCCACTGGCGCCGGTGATTGCTACGACAACATTTGACATGAGGACATCCCTCGTTTTCTTTTTCTGAATTGATTCTGAAACAGTGGCAGCGGCATTTTATTCGGCAGCGGGTTTCACGCCGGCATACAGCGTGGCGATTCCGAAAGTGAGCGGATACCAGCGGGTTCCCTGCAAGCCACATTCATCCATCATATCGGCCAGCACCTTGCCATGCGGAAACTCGGAGACCGACTCCGGCAGATAGTTATAGGCCGACTGCTGGTTGCGGGCGAGTAATTGTCCCATTTTTGGCAGGATATGTCGAAAATAAAATTGATAACAGGCTCGAAACAGCGGATTTGTGGGGATTGAAAATTCGAGCACGGCGACCTGACCACCGGGCTGGCAGACGCGGATCATTTCTTTGAGCCCCTGCCGGGTGTCGGCGACGTTTCGTAAGCCAAAGGCGACCGAGACGATCTGAAACTGATTATCAGCAAAGGGGAGTTCCTGAGTGTCTGCTTCGAGAAAGGAGAGTAAATCGCTGTTATTTTTCTTCAATGCCAGCTTCAACATTTCGTGGGTGAAGTCGGCACCGACGACTTGTGTTTTGCCCCCGGTTTTTTTGAGATACGAAATTGCCAGATCGCCGGTGCCCGTGCAGACATCCAGAATGGGAGCAGCGCCCGCCGGAGCTACTTTGCGAACGGTGCGCCAGCGCCAGTAATAATCGACGCCGCCGGAAAGGAAATGATTCATGAAATCATAGCGGGGCGCAATTTCGCCAAACATCTGCTGCACTCGTGAGCCGGTTTTATCTACATTCATAACTTCGGTATCGATTCAATTTCTTTCAGGAAAGGCCGAACTCATCAAGACGGCTCTGTACGCGTTGTTGTATTTCTGGCGGCATCTGTAAGGCAGCCGGCCATTCACGGGGGTGCCCTTCCGCCGTTGATTTGCGGGTCGCATCGAAGCCCAGTTTATGACCGATGCCCGTGACTGTCGCACTGTGATCGTAAACATCGCCGGGACCTTCGGACAAAATCAGATCGCGGCCGGGGTTCACATTCGTGCTGACGCGGTACCAGACTTCAGGCTCGTCATGCACATTCACGTCGCTGTCGACGACGACAATCATTTTCAATGATAACAGGCGTTCCAGACTCCACAATGCATTCACGACGCGGCGGGCCTGGTGGGGATAGGATTTTCGAATGCTGACAAACATCAGATAGCGGCCTGCACCCGAGGGAGGAAAATGGGCGTCGACCAGTTCGGGAACCAGCAGTTTCAACAGGGGTAGAAAAATGCGTTCGGTCGCCTGCGAAAACAGGTCTGCTTCCGCAGGAGGGCCGGCGGGAATGAGTGCGGGCCAGATCGGATTGGCGCGATGCGTGACCGCAGACAGATGTACGGGAAATACTTTTTCCGGTGGACTGTAATAACCAGTCGGATTGGCGACGACGCCGACTTCCAGAGGATCGGTGGTCGTATCGATGAAACCTTCCATCACGATTTCGGCGTGTGCGGGAACATCCAGATCAATGGTCCGCGCTTTCACCAGTTCCAGCGCCCGATTGCGGAGAAAGCCGCTGAAGGCATAGGGGTCGGTCAGAGAGGGCAACGGTGCGTGTGCGGAATAGAGGCCGACGGGATCGCCGCCCAGAACAATGGCGACGGGCATCTGCTGGGCACGGGACTGATATTTCTGCAGCAGCTGATAACCGGCATCGTGCTGACTCCAGCGGATTGCCAGTTGCTGATCGGAGATGACCTGAATCGGACGGGCATTCACAAAACGGGCATTGGTTTCGGGATCAAAGGTGACAATCTGACCGGCGGTGATCGTGGGATACGCTTCGTCGGGCCAACATTTTAACAAAGGAAATTCGCTGAGATTCACATCACGGCCCAGCTTGACGACCTGCTGACAACTGGCGGTTTTGACGATGCGGGGTTTGATGTTGAGCAATTGTGAGAACTGCGGAATCATCTTCAGGGAATCGAGCCAGCCTTCCGGCAGATCGGGCGATAACAGTCCGGCGACGCGGTCGGCGATCGCGTCCAGAGAATCGGTCCGTAAGATCTGCAGCAGTCGAGGCAGGCTGCCATACAGGTTTGTTAAGACGGGGATTTTGTGTCCGATTACCTGATCGAACAGCAGAGCGGGTGCAAGTCCGTCCGGGTTGGATTTGATGACATGTTCGGTGATTGCGGCGATTTCGAGTTCGGACTCCACGGGAGCAGAGATGCGGACCAGTTGCCCCGCTGCTTCGAAGTCCGTTACAAAATCGGCCAGATGGTCCGCATTCATCATTATGGTGTTATTCATAGAAATTCAGGAGCACATTGTTTACAGTCAGGAATCATAACCAATTCAGAACTATCAACAAATGATCGCGGCTGTGAACCTCTCAGATTAATGAGATCCCAGGTAACAGACGCCTTTACTGCCATCAGATTGAGAAACCATGCTGCAACGTTTTTTGCTATTCTGGCTGATTCTGCTCTCTGCGCTGGCGGTTTTCTGGGATCGGCTCTTTCCCGGCAACTTTCATCCATTTCATGCATCTCAACCATATCTGCCGTATTTATTCACAGCCACGATGTTTGTAATCGGTGCGCTGCTTCCCTCGGATGAAGTCCGTGAAGTCTTCCGCCGCTGGCATACGGTCCTCAGTGGCACATTTGTGCAATACACGGTGATGCCGGGGCTGGCTTATCTGGTCAGTCTGTTTTTCCTTGATCAGCCGGACTTACGGGTCGGCATCATTCTGGTGGGCTGTGTGCCCGGAGCGATGGCTTCGAATGTGTTGACCCTGGCGGCGCGGGGCAATGTGAGTTATTCGGTCTGCCTGACCACTTCAGCCACCCTGCTCTCGCCGTTGATCGTCCCGCTGGTGCTGTACCTGGCAGTTTCCGGAACGGATATCAACGCGGCCGAGCTCGCCAAAAGCAGTTTTGAAAAACTGCTGACCCAGGTTGTTTTACCGGTGATTCTGGGGCATCTGCTTTCTCAGATCCATCACGGGTTCAGCCGCCTGATGCAGGCTTTTGGCTCCACGTTCGCCAATCTTTCCATCCTGTGGATCATCGCCACGATTATCAGTCTGAACCAGACACGTCTGCAAAACGTGTTTCTTTCGCTCGGTGTGGCTTTGCTGGTGATTAACCTGCTGGGATATCTGCTGGGATATCTCGCGGGAGTCGCGATCCATCTGAATGAACCGATGCGGCGGGCATTGACTCTGGAAGTCGGCATGCAGAATGCCGGCCTGGGAGCAGTTCTGGCGGGGCAGTTGTTTCCGGGTAAAGAAATGATCGCTCTGCCGCCGGCGCTGTATATGTTTGGTTGTATGCTGACCGGAACGATTCTCGCGCAGCTCTGGTCATATCAATCGGAGAAAGAGGGACGGGCAAAAAAAGAGTTGAACCCAGAACCTCTGGAAAGTTAAGTTTCTTCCAGACGCGTTCTCAATTCATCACGTTCTTTTTTGGTGGCATCGAGATCGAACATGAGGTATTTCACATCCAGACGGAGTTGTGCCAGTGCTTCCTGAATCAGACCCAGGATCCGCCTGCGGCGTTTCACAGATTCGACGACTCGCGAGTAAGAAACTTCCAGCAGCAGTTGGTGCTCTCGCGGGAGTTCAGAAATTTTCTTGCCCAGATCAATCACTTCGCGGGGCAAACTTGCACTATCTGATTCGTCGGTAAGTCGTGTATTCATTAGATTCATTTCTCAGTTTGCGCCTTTGATCTCACCAAAAATCTACAATCCATAAGGAAAACCTAATCACCAATAGAACAGATTTTGTGCCATTTATGAACATTTAATAAAGGATTTACGGTAAGTCGCCGTTATCAAATCACTTAGAGCATATTGATATACACTACTTCCTTTGGCCAGTTTCACAAAAATGGAAGGCTTCGTATTGGCGAAGATTGAAAATTCTTCTAAAATCCCCAAGGTTTGAAGCCATTTTTAGGCAATTCAACAGCAGGTTGAATAAAAGCAACACCATTGTTGAGCAACTGCAACGAAAACCGGACAGCGAACAACAATTCGTAAAGAATGCTGAACGAAGATCGGTTTGCAGAAGCTGGGAAAACTATTCGGACCGCTGCTGGGAATGACCTCTTGAAGCCGAGCCGGCTTTATTGTGTAAATTAGTTTAGTTTGTGATGTTTCCGTTATATTTTCGATCCCTGGAGGGATCTGAGTTTGGGCATTGATGCCACGTAAAATTTGTGAGCTGATTCAAGGACGAAGGGCTCTCTTAGTAGTTTTGATGCTGGTACTACTAGGGTCGGCGGTGCTGCGCGCCGAAACATATCACGCTCATTTTGATGATACTTCCCAGGTCAGCTGGCAGGTTCGCATTGACGCTTCACAAGCTCAGAAAAAATGGCACGTTCGGAATACCACCGTTCCGCATGAAGGTGCCGCCTGTGAGCATTTGCAGATCGCGACGGGAAATCTGGGTTCGTTAATCGAACTTTCACACCAGTTACCATCCAGCCGGATCATTAATGAATTGACGGCGTCGCTCTGGTTTAAATCCAACAGACGAGGCACGCGCATCGGGCTGGAAGCCGTTCTGCCACATCAAATTGACCCGGAAACCGGTGCTCTGGCACGGATCTATCTGATTGGCGATACCTATACCGATGAGGGCAAGTGGCAGCAACTGCACTGCATCACCACCGACACGTTGGTCAATCAATCGCTTGGCCTGTTACGGGGGCGCAGTAAGCTCCGTCAGGTGGATTCGCGAGACATGTATGTTGAGCGGGTATTGATTGTGACTCGTTCTTCCTCAGATCAGATCGAATTTCTGCTGGATGACCTGAAACTTACTCCGATAGTCCATCCGAATCAGTCGGTCCTGGAAACAGCGGCCGCCGTGAATAAACAGAACTCGAAACCCATCGTCGAGTTTCTGCTGGATCGAATTCAATTGCAGGGCCAACCGATGTTTCCCCGGATGTCGCGTTTTCATGGCGAGAGTCTGGACGAACTCAAACAGGCCGGACTGAATGTAATCTGGGCACCGCAATTCGACGATTACAAGTTTCTCTCGGAATTACAAAGTCATGGACTCTGGGCCATGGCAACTCCTCCCCGCCCTCAAGATGAGCACGGTACATTTCTCGCTTCACGGGATGCCACGCTGATTCCCTTTGACGAGCAGTCCGCGCCCATCATTTTCTGGAATCTGGGCACACGTATTCCGGGCAAGCAATGGGACGAACTTCGCAGCCGGGTCGGACAGATTCAAAGTGCCGACCAGCAGTTCAAACGCCCGATTATGGCAGATGTTCTGGGAAAAGAACGACAGATTGCCCGCGAAGTTTCGATGATTGGCTCCAGCCCCCATATTCTCAACAGTGATGTCAGTCTGCTGGAGTACCGTGATACTCTGATCGACAAAACCCGCATTGCCCCCGGTCGTTTTCTCTGGACGTGGATTCAGACCGAACCGACTTCTGCCAACGTACGCTGGCGAAGTTCGTCGAATAAATCCCCCATCATTATCGAGCCGGAACAAATTCGCTTACAGACATATGCGACCCTCTCTGCGGGCTGTCGCGGCAATGGTTACTGGACCACAACTCGACTCGATGACACAACCGTTCCGGGGGCATTGGAGAGAAAACTGGCGATTCGACAGTTGAATATGGAGATCGATCTGATCGAACACTGGCTGGCTACAGGGACCGTCATTTCACATGTCCCTTTCAGTTTGAAACAACGCGAATCACCGCGTATCAAGCAGTTGGGTGCTGCTTTTAAAAATTCCGGTACCAAGCGCTTACTGCGGGATGAACTTCTGGCAGAGCGGGAAGTACAGCTTGAACGAGAAAAAGAAACCGCGCAGGAAATGCAGGCGGCTATTATTCATTCTGAATATGGTACTCTGATTCTACCGGTCTGGTATCGGAAGGATGCGCAGTTTGTTCCCGATCAGATGGCCGGCAATGATGCGACGATTATCATCCCCGGCGGAAATGTTTCTGCCTCAGTCTGGGAATTGAGTACGACAGAAATCAAGAATTTAAACCGTGAACGTGTTAGCGGAGGCGTCAAAATCACGATTCCGAAATTTGACATGACCTCCATCATCATCATGACCTCAGATCAGGGGCTGATTGACAGGCTGAGAAAAAAAGTCGCCTCACTCAGCCAGAGTTCTGCCGAAACCTGCGTGCAGTTGTGTCGTGCCAAACTGGAACGTTGCCAGAAAACCAATGCCGAACTAGTCGATCTGGGAGTCAGCCAGATCGCACTCATGGATGGTCCCGCCATACTGGAACGGTCTCAGAACCTGGCGAAGCAGGCTGAAACAGCATTGGCCGGCAATGACTATCATGCAGCACGCACCCTTGCCCGTGATTCCATGCAGATGCTGCGAATTCTGCAACGGAGTCAGTGGAATGAAGCCACGCGCAAGTTTGCATCAGCAATGACCAGCCCTTATACGATCTCATATAGTACTCTGCCTGATCACTGGAGAATGATCGAACAAATCGGACGGAGCGCGAAGAATATTGAATCCAATCTATTGCGTTCCGGTGACTTTGAGGACATTGATACCATGGTCGTGGAACACTGGAAACACGAGCAAAACGCGATAGACGGAACAGAAGCCATCGCAGAGTTGTATCCCAAAGACAAAAAGTCCGGTGACTTCAGCCTGCGGTTACTGGCGGCTCCGCTCAACCGAAATGCGATCCCCGACAACGTCGAAGGACCGCTGGTAAGAGTGACAACTCCCCCCCTGGCGGTTCGAAGCGATCAAATCGTACATATTACCGGCTGGATCAAAGTGACCACTTCCATTACCGGAAACCAGCAGGGAGCTACGCTTCAGGACAGCATTATGGGGCCCGGAGGCGCTTTGCACTGGAATGCACAGAGTGACTGGCAAAAAATTGATCTCATCCGCGAAGTTCCCCAAAGCGAGAATTTAATCCTCACGTTGTCTCTGTATGGCTTAGGCTCCATTCTGTTCGACGATTTACGAGTCATCGCCTATACACCTGAGCCGAAACTCTATCAGCAGACCAATGCAACGGAAACGCCTTCTGCTTCCAAAGCTGCCGGTGAAACATCCGGGCTCAATTTATTGAAAAAACTGCCGAAACTGGGACCATTTCCTGCCAAAAATTAGGTATTTTGGCAAATGCATCTGTCTGCCCGCATCAATCGTGCATTAATTCGGAATCGCTTCACACTTGAATGACGGAGCGGAACTTGATAAGAAACGGTATACAAACAGGGTAAAAGCTGACTCAAATTCAATTACTCTGTGTAAAAAGTTCTTGAATGGCCGGAGTCCTTTAAACCGTTCTCTCAAAAACCATTTCCGGTTCCATGCTGTTCTCTGCAATGATGAACTAAACAATTCAAATTCATCCGAGAAACAGCCGTGGTCAGGTCAGGCCCATTTTGTCAGATTAACTTTAAGTATTCAGAATCATCATATTTTCAACTACTTTAAATTGAACAGGAAAAACCAATGCCTATTGCAACCCCAGCTCAATACGCAGCGATGCTGGATGCCGCCCAAGAAGGTAATTATGCCTATCCCGCGATGAACGTGACCTCTTTGACCACAATCAATGGGGCACTCAAAGCGTTCGCAGATAAAAAATCAGACGGTATCATTCAGGTTTCCACAGGCGGTGGTCAATTTGCCTCTGGTCTGGATCAGAAAGATGCCGTTCTGGGTTCCATTATTTTGGCCGAAGCAACGCACCGACTCGCAGAACGGTACAACGTTCTGATTGCTTTGCATACCGATCATTGCCAGCCTGGTAAAGTTGATTCGTTCCTGAAACCTCTGATCGCTGAAACGGCACGCCGCCGTGAAGCGGGTCTGACAAATCTGTTCCAGTCTCACATGCTGGATGCTTCGGAATTGCCGTTAAAAGAGAATCTCAAGCTGTCGGTTGAGCTTTTGAAACTGTGTGCTGCCAACGAAATCATCCTGGAAGTCGAAGCCGGCGTTGTGGGTGGTGAAGAAGACGGAGTCGATAATTCTGACCAGCCCGCCGACAAACTTTATACATCACCAGAAGACATGGTGGCTGTCTATGAAGCACTCAACGGCCTGGGCCGTTACATGTTTGCAGCCACTTTCGGAAACGTGCATGGCAGTTACAAACCGGGCGCTGTCAAACTGCGACCGGAAATTCTGAAAGCGGGTCAGGAAGCCGTGATTGCCAAATATGGTAAAGAAGCGGAATTCGATCTCGTCTTTCACGGCGGTTCCGGAACTCCAGAACATCAGCTTCGTGAAACACTGGAATACGGTGTTGTGAAAATGAATATCGACACGGATACCCAGTATGCATTCACCCGCCCTGTTGTTGATCATATGATGAAAAACTACGACGGGGTCTTAAAAATCGACGGGGAAGTCGGCAACAAGAAAGTCTACGATCCTCGCAGCTACCTCAAAGCGGGCGAAATGGGAGTCGTGAACCGCATGAGCCAGGCTTGTGATGACCTCTACTCCACCGGAAAGACAATTTTCGGTAAGGTTTGACAGTGTCACGTCACTTCGCAGAATAAAAAACAAAGCGGGCTGTTTTTCATGGAAACAGCCCGCTTTTTTTGTATCGCTGTGTTAATTTTGTTGTGTTTATTTTGTGCGGACGGCGTCCATCTTCGACATGTTCGACAGGCGAACGACCAGAATTTTTTGGATGCCGGATTTCGATTCTTCCCCACGGAAGAAAAGATGACCGGCTGAGTCAGGCGTTACATTGTCTGTAGCCGTAATAACAGTCATCTCGCCCACATTCAGCGTGACCTCAAATTTCTGCTTATACAAGGGTGTTGTATTCTGTCGATTCTCAAACTGCCAGCCGATATTGGTCGGCGTGCGTCGCAACTGCTGTGCGCCATAATGCATTTCAGGAGTAAATTCCAGACGCGCCCAGCCATCCTGAACCTTGTGTGCTTTCACCCGCATCACACACTGAGCCTGCTCATACTCTTTCATTTCCAGTTGCCCTTCATCATCGTCGTTGAATAATTTCAGGCTACATTTATCATAAAAACCGCTGGTTAGAATATCGGTAGGCACTCCGGATCGCAGCATCAATCGCCGTCCGGAAAGCAGCAAAGACTCGTCCTGTTTCCCGGCTCCACCAAGATCCGACTTCAAACCAAGCAATGTCTGCAAAGCCATCGGGGGAACTGAACTGACATGTCCCACGCGGAAACCATTCTGATTCAGGTTTTCCTGATCCATGAGTTCTATCGCGCCGACTTCATCAATCTCGTTCCAGAGTATCGAACCGAGCAGCGGATCTGACACAGGCCGTTCGATAAAGACAATCTCTACCTGCATGGCGTCCTGAGACACGGGTATTGCCGGCAGCTTGTTGACGGTTCGTTTGTCTGCATATTTGCGCAATCCCAAAACAGCGCCCTCTTCCATCAGGGCGCAACCAGTTAATTTGACAACTAGAATACCTAGTGCCACAACCAGAAACCATGATTTGTGGTGGAGTAACTTCATGACTGATTTGAGATAAGATGCGATGAGAGAACACGAAAGCTGAGAAGTAAATTCGTATGTGAAATTGCTTCACAGTTGAGAAGGGACTGGGAGTCTAACTGTTCTCAGGATTTGTGTCAATTTGGAATTGAAAGGCTGCTTTTCACTCCCAATCTTCGCCTGATTGAGTCGAATTGATGCTACCCCTGATTTCAGAGTGACTTCTGGAGATTGGCTCATATTGCCATGTCTTCCCAGTCCAGCTATGATCTGCGTGCTTAGGTGCAGACCACTGAAACACATATTCATAAGACCAGTTTTCTGATATTGGATCAAAGTCCAATCCAGTACTGTGATTGAAACACATGACATCACTTTCGTCGTTCGAAGAATTACCCGATTTAAGAATTGGTTCCGGCCAGGACTGCCATCGGCTCGAATCCGGCTACCGCCTGATTCTGGGCGGGGTGCCGATTGAATTTGAATTGGGCCTCGTTGGGCACAGTGATGCAGATGTGTTGTTACATGCGATTACAGATGCGTTACTGGGGGCAGCAGGTCTGGGTGATATTGGAGAAATGTTTCCCAATACGGATAAACGCTGGAAAGGCGCTGATTCACGAGATTTGCTGGAATCCGCCTATCAGGAAGTTCAGAAGTCAGGTTGGCAAATCATAAACCTGGATTGCACAATTTCGGCTGAACGTCCTAAACTAGCCAGTTACAAACCATTAATTCGTAAATCGGTAGCCAGAACTCTCAATATTAAAGAACAACAAGTCAACATCAAAGCAAAAACCGGAGAACGCGTCGGCCCTGTGGGCAGACAGGAGGCCATGACGGCAGATGCAGTTGTACTGCTGACACGATCAAAGCCACCTTCAATGTAAAACATTGCTTACAGGCTAATTCTAAATTGATAACAGGAAGTAATTCAGGTATCTGAGACAATGACACTAAGAATTTACAATACTCTGAGTCGGAAAAAAGAAGATCTCCAAACAATCAAACCGGGGAAAGTGGGCATCTATCTGTGTGGTCCCACAGTTTACAAACACGCCCATATCGGCCACATGGTAGGCCCGGTGATTATCGACACCATCGCCCGTTACCTGAAATATAACGGTTACGAAGTCAAATTTGTCAACAACATTACAGACATCGACGATAAGCTCATCAATAAAGCTGCCGAACTGAATACCACAGTCGAAAAGCTGGCAGCTGAGATGACTCAGGATTACTTTGATAATCTGGAAACGATGGGCGTCGATACCATTACCGATTTCCCTAAAGCCACCGATTACATCCCGGAAATGCAGGAGATTATTCAATCCCTGATCGACAAGAAATTCGCTTATCCTCTCGATGGTGATGTTTACTTTTCGGCAGCAGCGGACAACAAATATGGATGCCTGAGCGGTCGCAAAATTGAAGAGATGATCGCGGGCACGCGCGTCGAAGCCAATGACAAAAAGAAAAACCCGGCTGATTTTGCACTCTGGAAAAAATCACGACCGGGTGAACCGGCGTGGGACAGTCCCTGGGGCCCCGGCCGGCCGGGTTGGCATATTGAATGTTCCGCCATGAGCCGTAAACTGCTCGGTGATTCGTTTGACATCCATGGCGGCGGGCTCGATTTAATGTTCCCGCATCATGAAAACGAGCGCGCTCAATCCGAATGCTGTACCGGAAAAACGTATGTGCGTTACTGGGTACACAACGGCTTGATGCAGGCCAGTAATGCGTCTGGAAAAGTCGGAGGCCAACATAGCCGCGAAGGCGATGTTGTTGTCGACCAGCAGACACAGGAAGCAGATAAGCTCTCCGGCTCCAAAGGTGCCGCCTCGGTCAAAGAACTGTTTGCCATCCACCCGCCGGAAATTGTCCGTTTATTTCTGCTTTCAACTCATTACCGCAGCCCCATTGCGTTCAGTGATGAGAATATTCATGAGACCGGCAAAGGGCTTGAGGGTTTTTATCGCTTCTTTGAAACCTTCGAGCGAATTACCCACGGCAGTTTTTACGACCTTCCCACTCCGGAAAAACGAGACCAGTCAGTTTCTCTGGAAGGAACTCCTTCTGAATACTTCCAGCAGTTAACTGAATTGCGTCAACGATTTCTGGAAGCGATGGACGATGATTTTAATACCAGTGGCGCCATCGGAGTCCTCTTCGAACTGCGATCAACACTCAACGCGTTAATTCATGCACAACATCTGGATGGTGAGGGAAAACACAACCCAACCGTTGTGGAAGCTTTAAAAACAGGTGCCTGCCTGCTGAAAGAGCTGTCAAACCTGTTAGGTGTATTTCGCAAGCCTTCGGCAAAAGAACAAGGGGTCGACGATGGACTTGCGAATCAGCTGATGGAGCTGGTGCTGGCAATTCGTAAAGATGCCCGCGCCAGTAAAAACTGGGACATTGCTGATAAAATCCGCGATGGTTTAGCAGCTTGCAAGATCACAGTGGAAGATCGCCCGGAAGGCAGCTTGTGGCGCCGTGGTTAACATAAATATTGTCAGATCAATTGATTGATCGAAGAGCCGAACATGCATTTGAACTCGACAATGAATAATGAAGAGTTAACCATCCCCACTCGTTTTCTGGGAATCGATCCAGGGCTCAACCGCACGGGTTACGCATTGCTGGAGTATTCTTTGAAACGTCCTGTACTCTGTGAAGGGGGTATTATACGCTCGAATCAGGACTCCAATCTCGCAGCCCGCGTCCATGAAATCGGCTCAGGAATCCGGGAAGTGATTGAAGAATACCGTCCGGACGTGATGGTGATTGAACAGGTTTTTACGACTCCCAAGTTTCCCAAAAGTTCGATCATCATGGCGCATGCCCGGGGTGCCATCTTATATGCGGCACATGACGCCGGCGTGCCGGTGGTGCATTATACGCCGACTCAGATCAAAAAACTGATCACAGGCAGCGGCCGTGCTTCCAAAGAGCAGATACAACATGCCATCAAAACAGAGCTCGGTCTGAAAACGATTCTGGAACCCAATGATGTCGCAGATGCATTTGCAGCCGCTTTATGTCATTATCATTCTATTCGCGTCACCTGCTTCTGACAGGTGAATTCACAAGTCAATACCCTAATCGAGCAACCATGATCACAAATATTCGCGGCGAACTTAATGAACTCAGTTTAACCGAGGCCATTATTTCGGTTGGAGCCTTTGATTATCAGGTCTTTATTCCCGAATTTGTCCGCCGTCAACTGCAACCACTGATTGGAAAGGAAATCAGTCTTAAAACGATCCAGTACATCGAAGGCAATCCACAAAAAGGGAGGCTCACTCCCCGCCTGATCGGTTTCACAAGCCATGCCGAACGGGAGTTCTTTGAACTGGTCTGCTCGGTTGACGGAGTCGGTGTCAAAAAAACATTGCGCGCGATGGTGCGTCCTGTAAAAGAAGTCGCGACTGCCATCGAAGAAAATGATCTCAAACAACTGACAACACTTCCCGGGATCGGCCCTGCAGTGGCAGAACGAATTGTCGCCAAACTCAGACGTAAAATGGCGAAATTTGCGCTGATCGTCGCGAAAGAATTCCCCACCGATGAGTCCAGCACGGATGTCTACGGCGAAGCTTACGAAGCTTTAATCAGTCTGGGATATTCGGCATCAGAAGCGCGTATGAAAGTCGAAACCGTCGCCGCCGAGGGGAAAAAGTTCAAGAGCATCGAGGAATTCCTGACTGCCCTCTATCAGCAGGAACGCAGTTAACCCCCTTGAAATAGTGTAAATTCATTTCCGCTAAAACCGGTACAATCAACAGATCAGTCAGATTTCCTCACTGAAGTACCCGCCCTACCACCTGCAACGGGCTTACCGTTTGTTCTAACGTTTTATCTGACCTAGATTTCAACATTCCTTGTCTCTCCCAATCGGTTCACACTCGCCGGTTGGTGCAGATCATTGCGTGGCATTATGAAATCCATTTACATAACAAAACGTTGTCAGTCAACAAAGAACATCGGCCCCACTATTTATGGTTGCTCAATCAGTCAAAACAAAACCCAGTGAATACACTTCGCTGAATATTGACCGAATCCGTATGGGAGTCAAATTGCTGGCTCCGATTTACGATGGCGACAGCGAAAAAAATATCCTGCTGCTGGCCAGTGGCAAAACCATCACAAAAGGCACGATTGAGAACTTAAAAAAACGCGGCATTCGCAGTGTGCGGGTTCACGAACGGGACTTGATGAACCTGACGCTTGCCCCGGGTGAGAGTCAAGATTCGCAAACCAATTCGGCTCTGGAAAACAGACGCAGAAAAAACCAATTGCAATCTGCATATACTGCTTCTCAAAACAAGGCAGCGGATTCGCAACGAACGGATTCACCCTGGCAAATCCAAACCAGCTCTTTTCTGCATGAAATAAGACCGGTTCAGCCAACCAGTTATTCGCCCGAGATGAAAAATCAGTACCGGGAACAATTCGCAGTTCTGACGAATATCACGGATGACCTTTACAGGCAATTGCTTGTAACAAGACGCATCAGTATGCCACAGATTCATGACATTACCAATATTTCATTTTCTCAGATGGCACAGGACATGGATCTGTTCGTTCTGGAAGGAATCACCCCCATTGATAACGGAAATTTCTGTAGACACGGCTTGCAGATGTCGAGTCTGGCAATGGCCATCGGCACACAGCTCGGTCTCAATCGAGAAAAACTGATTCTGCTCGCCACTGGCTGCCTGTTGCATGATACAGGAATGAACCGAATCAATGCCAAAGCGCTCTGGAGTAATGAGCCTCTGAATCCCATTCAATATGTGGAGCTGAAAAAACATCCCATTATTACTTTTGATCTGTTAAGCAAGGTACACGAAATTCCGACGATTTCAAAAATCATCGCGTATCAGATACATGAGCGTTGTGATGGATCAGGCTATCCGCGAGGACAAAAAAGCAATCAGATTCATCCACTCTCGAAAATTGCTGCTGTGGCAGATAAATTTATTGACCTGGTATCAACTCGACCCAATAAAATGGGCCTGCTTCCCTATCAAGCAGCCGAAAAACTTGTCTATGGCGCTTCGCAGGGAAAATATGATCGAAACACTGTGCGGGCTCTGCTGCAATCAATCTCTCTTTACCCGCTGGGTTCTCTCGTGGAACTCAATAACGGACAGCTGGCGATTGTGATTCGCACAAACCGGACTCATTATGATAATCCGATTGTTGAGGTTCTGGAACAGAACGGGATGAATCAGTTGACAAACCTGTCGGATTATGAGGACATGCATGTCGTCCGCGCCGTTTCCAAAGAAGAACTGCAAACTTCATTACATGCCATTTAGTCAGCCTATCGGCCGTGCATCTGCCGACTTTATTCTACCAGCACCACTCGCAAATCCATAACATTGGTCTGAGTGGCCCCCGTGATTAATAAACCATCTACTTGAAAAAGATACGGATAGGAATTGTGATCTTCCAAAAAGACAACCGGATCGAGCTGAAGCACGTGCGCGCGTTGTAGAATCTCCGAATCCAGGATTCCGCCTGCTGCATCAGTGGGTCCATCTTCACCGTCTGTCCCTCCGGACAGAATACAGAAATTAGAAATCGCTTCATGCCACAGACTCTGCATGGCGGCCAATACCACTTCCTGATTCCGCCCTCCTTTGCCCGGATTTTGTGTCGAGGACAAATCGACCACAGGTTCGCCTCCATTCAAGATACAAGCCGGTCTGGAAACGGGCCCTGCATTATTACTGATTTTCAGACAAAGTTCCGCCAGTTCTCTCCCTGTGGCGGCAGCGGTTCCTTCATTTTCTGAGCCCATGGAATAGATTTCATAACCCAGCTCCCGGGCGGTTTGTTTTGCTGCTTCCAGGGCAGTCGCATTACTGCCGATGATCTGATTCATCACGAATGTCTGATTAGAATGCGCCTGTTTTGCGGAAGTCTTTTGTCCGGCATTTAATATATCCCAGACACTCGCGGGAACTTGCTGTGGATCTTTCACAACACGTCGCAGTATCTCCGCTGCCTGCTCAGGCGTGGAAGAGTCGACGACGGTTGGGCCAGAGGCAATAATATCGAGAGGATCACCGACGACATCAGAAATGATCAACGTAATGAGAGTCCCACAGGCAGCAGCCTCTGCGAGCCGGCCTCCTTTGACCTGCGAAATCTGTTTGCGCACGCAGTTCAATTCATGAATGGTGGCCCCTGATGACATCAGCAAACGTGTGACAGACTGTTTGTCTTCCAGCGTCACAGGTGGCAGGGGCGCCGGCAATAAGGCACTCCCGCCTCCTGAGATGAGTACCAGACAGATATCATCCTGATTCAGGCTCGAGATTTTCTGAAGAATTTGACGAGATCCGGATACTCCCTCAGCCGTCGGTTCATTCAGACTCGCAGGTCGCGCAGCATGAAGATGAATGTGGGATAAAGGCCTGACACAATCCGCGGGGACATTCACCCATCCGGTGGTCCGCGTTTCGAGACAGGAACCTTTAAGTGCCGCTTCAACACCGGCTGCCATGCCGCTGCCTGCCTTACCGGCACCGACTACGAGCAACTCTGTATGCCCCTGCAGGGAGATCGAGTGTCCGCAAACAGTCAGTGCTTTGTCCGTAACCTGGATCGCATTGTGAACGAGCGTTTCTGAATCGACGGCCTTCACTCCTGCATTCCAGATCTGCAATGCGCGTTTGGAAATGAGGGGCCTCTCAGACATACTGACCTCGCAGAAAAGTAATAAAGCGTGCGTTGAAAGCACTAGTCACTCGTCAGGGAGCAACCGGATCCTTGGAAGCTTCCTCGACTGTTGTATTTAAAGCACGAGCTAGCTCTTTTGCAAGGACGCGTCCCTGTACTTCAGCCGGGGGCACATCTTCTTTGACCAATTTTTTCCGATAGGCCTGATCTTCCTGGTCATACCAGAGTGGATCGACCTTGGCCTGGGTGATTGAGTCGACCTTCCAGACACCTGTTTTACTTTTCACCAGATGAATATCCGGCTTGATGGCATATCCGTTTTTCTGAATCTGGATACGGACCTGCGCTGAGTCTCCCGTGATTTGAACATCAAGAAACCGATAATCGATTTTGGAGAGATGGCCTTGCGAATCCTGTTTCAGTTTCGCTGCCAGATCAGCTTTTTCAGGTGTAAGCAGACCGCGAATCTGTGTTTCATTCCCTGTTTCCAGGGCTCGCACAAACTCAAGCGAGATCTGCTTCACCTGATAATGTTCATAGAACCGATGTACGCCCAGGACGACTAGAAAAAGCCCTGAGACAACCAGTGCGCTGATTAAAAACTTTTGTGACAAAGGCCGTGTGACCATCAGGCGCCCGGGCGGAGATGACTATAGGCTGTCAGAATTGCATATAAATCTGGTGGAATTTTTACTTCGTCTTCTGAAAAATCAGAAATCCATGTGCGACGATAATAAACCGCTTCTGCTAAAGCGTCTGCAATTTCCCCAAACCGAACATTAACCAACCGGTCTTTTTGTTCGAGCGTTTCTTCTTCACCTGTGAATATTCGAAGCCGATGTTGCATGGAGGATCCTTCCTTTATCGATCTCGCTGATTTTTCGACCGGCTGAATCCACAGCCAGGCAGAGGCATTTCCCTGCAGACAAAAAACCTTTAGTTAAGACTGAACATACTCAAAGCCGGGTTTACTCCGACCTCATGTTTAGTATCGGCTTAACCAATTTGGCTTCTTGACTGAAAAGTTCAGTTTTTTTTAATTTTATCGACTGCAAGGTCTGTTCAGATTACCCATTCTGAAATCGGAGATGTAAAAATTGCCATCCATTCGGCGATTTTCGCGCATTGAAGCAACCCGGAGAATTTTCAAGCAGCAATCTTTGCCGGGCAACGGCGGGTCCGATTTCAATCGGTTTCAGAAATGTCGGATCAAAAGCCGAGTAGAGCCGGAAGTTCGTGCATGGAACGGAATGTTTTCGCCCCTAAAGCCTCCAGTTCTTCTGGTGAACTGTGATCGGCGTATCCAAGTACCGGAATGCCTGCAGCAACGGCCGCCTGAACTCCCAGATGACTGTCTTCAATCACCACACATTCTTCCGGATGGAATCCCATCTGAGCGGCGGCATAGAGATAGAGATCCGGCTCCGGTTTCCAGACGCCCAGGGTATAGGCAGAAAAAATACGTCCATCGAAGTAATGCAGCAAATCCGTAATCTTCAAGGTGAGGGCCATCTTTTCTTCCGGACCATTCGAGGCAACACACTTGGCCACAGGAATCAGTTCCAGTGCCTCCCGTACTCCCAGGATTGCCTGTAATTCTGTCTGGAAAACGTCTGCCATCTGAGCCCGCACCTGAGTGGCAAAATCTGCCGGTAACTTAGCCCCCATCTGGTCTTCGACAACAGCCAGACAGTCGGCCAGTTTTCCTCCTTTGAACTGCTGAACCGCCTGCTCAGGTGAAATCGGAAAGCCGATGTCGGTGATCATGTCCGCCAGAACACGGTTTCCCAGTGTCTCACTGTCAACCAGAACACCATCGCAATCAAAAATGACAGCCTTACAATTTTTCATATCGCTTTACAGAACTCGCTTAATCAGGATCCTACTCGGGCAATTCAATATAGATACCATCCTCTTCCACAGAGACCGGAAAAGTGGGATGGCACAAACGCTCATTCAGACAATGTTTCCCCGTCGTCACATCAAACTGCCAGCCATGCCACGGACACGTCACAACGGTTCCAGTCAAACTCCCCTCACCTAAGGGGCCTCCTGCGTGAGGACAGACGCCATCCATTGCATAATACTGCTGATCCACATGGAATAATGCGATGACACGATCTTCGGCGACAAACTCTCCCGCTGATCCCTCGGGTACTTCTGTCACATCTGCAATCCGCACTTTTTTTCCCACTGGTTCCTCCGGTCCGTTTTTTACAGATCCGCACATCAGTCAATCACAATCACAGGCATCTTCATTTCCTGCCGCCCCTCAAACCGCAGTCCGTCGGGATAAACAGAGCCCGATAAAGGCCTCGCTCGTCCGGCGTGAATCCCTGGTGCGGAATCCTCAGAACCGAGTCTCTGTCTCAGGTTGTAGTAGACTTGCGTGTGTGAATCAATTCAGGCTGCTTTTTTTTCCTGAATGGATTCAGTCTGACGCTGCTTTTTCACTCGCACGCGCGGCTCACTTTTCCAGCGGCGATGCACCCAGAAATACTGTTCTGGCGACTTACGGACGGCGTTTTCCAATGCTGTGGTGAACTGCTGAGTAAGCTCACCGACCGGATCTTTCGACACGCATTGCGTGGAATCAATCAGTTGTTCACACCCCAGTTCGAATTTGACCCATTGATTACATTCGAACTGATCGGGCAGTCTGCGGGCATAACCGACGCAAATATACGCCCGATACTCCAGAGCCAATAAAGCGATTGATTTGAACGTGGAAGCCGGCTTGCCAAAAAAATCGACAAACAGTCCCCGCTTCCCGGCATCCTGATCGCCGAGTAATGCCAGATGACCACGACGCTCGATCGTGGCAATCATATCATCGTAGCCCCCTTTTTTGGCCATCGCTCGATGTCCGGTGAGCTGTCGGAATTTCTCAAACCATTGATTCAGAAAAGGGTTATCCAGTTCACGGGCGACGACTCCCATCGGAAAACCAAACAGTCCGAAGACGGAAACCGCGATCTCCCAGTTTCCGTAATGACCGCTCAAAAGAATGACGGGCCTCCCGGAACATAACGCAGTAATCAATTCCGGCGGATAATCGAATTCCATCACGTCAAAGATATTTCCACGATGCAACTTGCGGGGTAACTGGATGATTTCCACAACCATCCGAAACAGATGTACCCACATTCGATAGATGGTCTGCTCAATTTCTTTCTCGGACAGTTCCTCTCCAAATGCGGTCCGTAAATTATCAGCTGCCACATGATATCGGGTCAACTTGCGAGGCAAACAGAAATGAACCACAAACGCCAGGCCTTTGGCTAACGCCACCGATTCCCTGACTGGCAGGGATCGCACTACACAGACCAGCGTACGGAATATCAGATATTCCAGTCGATATCTCGCCATTCGCCAATTGAACATGAATCGTTTCCTCAAGCTTCCCTGCTTTTCTTCCCCCCGTTGAGCCCGTAATCCGGACTAAACGCCGTAAAAGTGTCTTCGGAATTGGAAAATACGTCAACCCCCAATTTATTCCGCCTGGAGGGAACACAGGTCAGACGTTCTTAATAAATGGACAAATTCGCCGGGACCAATATTTTTTGCTCGGAATTGAATGCGCTTCCGTATATATTTATAAGGAGTCTCTGATACGCAACTATCAGACTCTGATGTTTTTTCGTTGTTTCATTTCGTGGTAATTCCATGCCAGGCCTATCGCATCAACAATCTGCTCTACGTTTTCTGCTAACGGCAGGCGCGGTCTGTGTATTGACTTTGACGGCAAATCAAAGTGCGAACGCTACTTGTGGTGATTACCTGTCTCATGTAGGCCAGCATGAAAACGTTCACAGTGACCTGTTACTCCCCCCAGATCAGGCACCACAAAAGCTTCCCTGCTCAGGTCCTTTATGCCAAAACCAACGGCCCGATCCGACACCGGAATCCCCGCTGATTGTCATGACCTCTTACAAACCGGCCTGCTCTCTTGTGAGTGAAACGGTTGCGCGGGGTGTGCCGCAGTCTGAGTCAATGAGTTTTCAAACATTGATTCTGCCGGGAGATCATCGACAACGCATCGAACGGCCTCCAGAGATCTCTGGCTCCTGAAACGTTCTTGTGACAGAAACATTGTCTCTGTCGTTTCATGAAAGCTGTCATCATGCGCTTCTTCTAATATAAGGTGCGCCTGCGCTCTGTGCTGTTGATGATCCAGGCTTTGTTTGCAGCCATCTTTTCCAGGATCTATCGTCATTATGGCATCCTCCGATTCCTCTGTGGTTGAACCACAGCCACGTCGCATCGTCCGCCGCGCAGTGGGTCCCAAATTGCGCAAAGTATTATATCTGCTTTTCTTTCTGGTCGCCTTACTGGGCGCCAACTCCATCTACCTGGTCAGTATTACCGTTTATGACAAGTGGAGTGGTGAAACGCTGGAAAACTGGTTTTACCAATACATGTTTCTGGCGCATCTGATATTGGGTCTGATATTACTGGCTCCGTTTATCCTGTTTGGCGTTGTTCACATTTACAATACAAAAAACCGCCTGAACCGCCGCGCTGTGCGCGTGGGTTATGGACTCTTTATTACTTCCTGCCTGTTATTAATCTCCGGCATCCTATTAATGCGGATCGGCTCGTTCGACTTAAAAAATCCGACCGCACGTTCTCTGACCTACTGGTGTCACGTGCTCTCCCCGGTTTTCGCTCTCTGGCTGTACTGGCTACATCGCCTCGTGGGTCCGAAAATCCACTGGAAGGCGGGTATCTCTTATCTGGCTGTGATCACTGCCATGGTCGTCGGCATGTTGATGTTTCATTCGGCTGATCCTCGCAAGTGGAACGTCGCAGGCCCCGCATCGGGTGAGAAATATTTCTTTCCTTCACTGGCACGCACTTCCACAGGCGATTTCATTCCCGCACAGGCACTGATGATGGATGACTATTGTCAAAAATGTCACCCGGATACTCACGCCGACTGGAAAAACAGCGTCCATCACATCAGTTCGTTTAATAATCCTGCTTACCTGGCGTCTGTCAGAGAAACGCGTAAAGTCTCATTCGAGCGCGATGGCAATCTGCAAGCCTCCCGCTTCTGTGCCGGCTGCCATGACCCGGTCCCCTTCTTCAGCGGTGCATTTGATGACCCGAATTTTGATGACATCAACCATATCACTTCCCAGGCGGGTATCACCTGCACGAGCTGCCACGCGATTACGAACGTCAACAGCGTGCGTGGCAACAGCGACTATACGATTGAAGAGCCGATTCATTACCCCTTCGCTTACAGCGACAACCCGTTTCTGCAATGGGTAAATAATCAACTGGTCAAAGCCAAGCCCGCGTTTCACAAAAAAACGTTTTTAAAAGACCTGCACAAATCAACGGAGTTCTGCGGCAGTTGCCATAAGGTTCATTTGCCCGAAGAACTCAATCAGTATAAATTCCTGCGCGGGCAAAACCATTATGATTCTTTTTTGCTGAGTGGTGTTTCCGGACATGGGGCGCGAAGTTTTTATTATCCGCCGCAAGCACAGGAAAACTGCAACAAGTGCCATATGCCTGCCAGGGCCTCCGACGACTTTGGTGCCCGACACTTTTATGACGCGAAAGAACTTAGCGTCCACAACCATCTGTTTCCCGCAGCGAACACGGGAATTGCCGCTTTACGCAATGATCCAGAGACAGTTGCCGTCCATCAGGAATTTCTCAAAGATAATCTCCGCGTTGATTTCTTCGGCATCAGAGAGGAAGGCACGATAGATGGCAAATTGATCGCACCGCTACGGCCGGAAGTCCCTGTACTCAAACCGGGAAATAAATATCTGCTGGAAACGGTCCTCCGCACACTAAAAGTCGGCCACCATTTCACACAGGGAACAGCCGACTCCAATGAAATCTGGATGGATGTGACCGTAAAAAGTGGCGACCGGATCATCGGCCGCAGCGGTTCACAGGAGAACGACGGCACCGTCGACCCCTGGTCCCATTTCGTGAATGCATTTGTGATTGACCGCGACGGCAATCGAATTGACCGCCGCAATGCACAGGATATTTTTGTCGCCCTGTATAATAATCAGATCCCCCCCGGTGCGGGACAAACCATTCATTATGAACTGGATCTGCCCAAAGATTTAACGGCCCCTGTCACCATTGAAGCAAAACTGCAATACCGGAAATTTGATACACACTATATGCAGTTCGTGGCGGAGGCGCTCGAATCCAAAGGTCAGGAACTCTCCTGGAAGAAGAAGGGGGTGCCTTATATTAATACGCTGCCGATTACCACGATTGCCTCTGATACTATCACCTTTCCCGTGGAAGGGGTCACATCAGAGATTGAAAACAAGCTGGTTGAAATTCCCGAATGGCAGCGTTGGAACGATTATGGAATCGGCCTGTTTCTGAAAGGCAAGGCTGAATTGAGACAGGCTGCGGAAGCATTTCGACAAGTCGATCAACTCGGCCGCTACGACGGCTCGTTGAATCTCGCCCGTGTCTACTTCCGTGAAGGACGCTTACAGGATGCCGTTGAGATTCTGCAAAAAGCCGCCTCATTTACTGATCCCCCGGCCCCTCCCTGGACGCTGGCCTGGTTAAGCGGCAAAGTGAATCAGCAACAGGGAAACCTGGAAGATGCGGGACGGAACTTCCGCAGCGTCCTGGAAGATCAGACAGAAGAGCGTATCCGCCGCGGATTCGATTTCAGTAAAGATTACGTTGTGATCAATGATCTGGGGCAAAACTTGTTCGATCAGGCCAAGCGGTTCCGCACGAACGATAATCGGGAGCACCGTGATCAACTTCTGAATCAGGCAGTGGAGCAGTTTCAAAAGACACTCGTCCTGGACCCGGAAGATGTCACCGCCCATTACAGCCTGTCATTGATTTATGATCAACTGGAACAACCGGAACTGGCAGAGCAGCATCGTAACCTGCATCAGAAATATAAAGTCGATGATACGGCGCGAGGTTTCTCTGAGCGAAAGGCCCGTGAAAAATACCCGGCAGCCAATCATGCGGCTGAGCACCCTGTTATCTACTCGCTTCACAGAACCGTTAAACCATAAAGAAACGACTTTCCTCCCTTTGACAGGGATCGGAAATTCGGATGACACTAAACGAAGGACAATAAAAAATGGCAGATCAAAACGGTGCCAACCTTGATCCGAATCTGGAAGAAGAGACGGAACAGAACGATGAATTTATCGGTCGAGCATTCTGGTATTCTCTGGCAATCATTCTGAGCGTCATTATGATCGGTGGAACGATCGTTGTCCTCCGCCAGATTCGACAGACAAAAACAACCGTGATCGCACCTCCATTAATCTTACCATCCCAACGGAAGGTCGAGGAAATCACGCTTCCCAGGATTCCCTTCACCGATATCACCCAACAGGCCGGTATTGATTTCGTTCACAACAGCGGCGCTGCCGGTGAAAAGCTACTACCCGAAACGATGGGAGGCGGGGCCGCTTTCTTCGATTATGATAATGACGGTGATCAGGATCTGCTGCTGGTCGGCTCGCAGGACTGGTCGTGGAACCAGCCACAGAAAAAACACAATACGGTCTCATCCCTCGCCTTATACCAGAATGACGGTGCTGGCAAATTCAAAGATGTCACAGCCGACATGGGTTTGAATGTTTCACTGTATGGGATGGGCGTGGCCTGCGGAGATTATGATAACGATGGTCGTATTGATCTGTTTATTTCTGCATTGGGAACCAATCGTCTGTTCAAGAACGAAGGCAATCGATTTCGTGATGTCACCACGCAGGCAGGCGTGGGTGGTCCCAAACAACTCTGGAGTACCAGTTGCGGCTGGTTTGATTACGACCGTGACGGAGACCTGGATTTACTGGTCTGCAACTATGTGGAATGGTCGCGCGAATTTGATCGCGCTCAGAACTTCACACTCAAAGGGGGAATTCGCGCTTATGGTCGTCCACAAAACTTTAATGGCGTTCCCCCCCTGCTCTACCAGAACCAGGGCAATGGCACTTTCACCGAGGTGTCTGAGCAAGCCGGCTTGAGAATTTTCACATCCGGCACCGGCGTCCCGTTGGCCAAATCGCTGGGTTTGAATTTCTACGATTTTGACCAGGATGGTTATCTCGATATCTTTATCACCAACGACACCGTTCAGAATTTTCTGTTTCGCAATCAACAGAATGGCACCTTCACAGAAAGGGGCGCGATTTCCGGAGTCGCGTTTGACATGGACGGCAATGCGCGCGGTGCGATGGGCATCGATATCGCCGCTTTTCGTAACGATGATACTTTGGGCATCGCGATCGGCAACTTTGCCAATGAAATGACGGCCCTTTATACCTCTCCCGGAAAAGAGATGCAGTTCATTGATGAAGCTGTCTCGAACGGGCTCGGCCCTCAAACGCGGCTGGCCCTGACATTCGGCGTTTTCTTTTTCGATGCTGACCTTGATGGACGACTCGACCTGTTCTCGGCAAACGGGCATTTGGAAGAAGACATTAATATCGTGCAGGAACGGCAGCATTACGAACAAGCGCCTCAATTGTTCTGGAACTGCGGTTCACAACATGAGACGGAGTTTCTGCCCTTAGGTGAATCGCTGGTTGGTTCCGATTTTGTGCGCCCCCTCGTCGGCCGCGGGGCCACCTTCGCAGATATTGATCATGACGGCGATCTCGACTTGTTGATTATGACAACCGGAAAGACACCAAGACTGCTCAGGAATGATCAACAGACGGGCCACCACTGGGTACGCTTCCAGCTCACAAGTGATCCCAAACAGAGAAAAACGGAGCCTTCGCCGGTTTCAAGCCCTAATGCATTAGGGGCGCAGATTCTGATCAAAACGTTATCTGGTACACAAAGTCGGCTGGTTATTCCCACCCGCAGTTATCTGTCCCAAACTGAGCTACCCGTTACCTTTGGGTTAGGGAACGAAAGTGAAATTGCTTCCGTTTCCATTCTCTGGCCCTCTGGCAAAATCTCGACGTGGGAGCACCTCAAGTCCGACCAGTTGTACCAGATATCAGAGCAGACAGGCTTTGTTGAAAAATAACAACAACCTGTTTTTCCCAACTTACTATTTTCAGTGAGTTGTGGTAAATGAACAAGAAATCCTTGACAAACACGCATCAATCGAGTCTGATGTATTAGTTAAAAATATGAGTCAGGTAAGATGGTTTTAAAATTATCCTTGAATTCCCACGCGTGAATTTGGCATAATATACCCTAGGTGGTTTTATATAGATTCCTACCCCAACTGGATTAATGTGATAGAATTAGAAAACATTGCCAGAATCACCTAAAAACTAACTCTGATGTTACCAGTGAATATCAGAGCCATCCGTCGTGTTAGACCGACGATATTTCCAACCTGAGAAGAATTGTGCTCAAACCAACTAGCAAGTGTTAAGCCTCTGACCTCCCAAGAGTCATAAACCAGACACAAATTATCCCCACATTCGAAAATGGAGATTTCACTATGAGCTTGAAACAAACGCGTCGCGATTTTTTGCATGTTGGTTTTGCGGGCGGGATCGGGCTGACTCTGCCTCAGTTTCTCCGTATGCAAAGCGCTCAGGCAGAATTGAAACATTACGAGAGCAAAGAAGGCACTGCAAAATCAGTGATCTTCATCTACCTGCCTGGGGGAGCCGCACACCAGGAAACATGGGACCCCAAACCATATGCTCCGGTTGAATACCGTGGCCCTATGAATTCCATCGACACAAATGTGTCCGGAGTTCGATTTAATGAAAAGCTGGCCAAAACAGCACAGATTATGGACAAGCTGACAATCTGCCGTTCAATGTCACACGGCGAAGCAGCTCACGAACGGGGAACACACAATATGTTCACCGGCTATCGTCCCAGCCCGGCTCTGCAATTCCCCAGCATGGGAAGTGTGGTGACACACGAGTTCGGTCCCAAGAACAACATGCCACAATATGTGTGCATTCCAAACCAGCCCAACGAATTTGCCGGCACAGGATACCTCAGTTCATCCTATGCACCATTCAGCGTGGGAGCAGATCCTGCTACCGACGGCTTCAAAGTACGTGACCTGAATCTGCCCGGTGGCGTCGACAATAATCGCTTTACCCGTCGTCGCTCTCTGCTGGACTCCGTCAATGAGTACTTTGTAACCAAGGAAAAATCCGATTCTCTGGATGCAGTTGATACTTTCTACAAGCAAGCTTACGACATGGTCTCTTCCAAGGCTTCTCAGGAAGCATTCGATCTGGATAAAGAAGACGCCAAAGTTCGTGACGCTTATGGCCGTAATCAGGCAGGCGCTCGTATGCTACTGTCCCGACGTCTGGTCGAAGCAGGTGCCCGCTTCGTAACGATGACTTACGGCGGCTGGGATATGCACGACAATATTCAGAACGGCATTACAAACAGCCTGCCTGCATTTGACCAGGCCTTTGCAACCTTAATTTCCGATCTGAGTCAGCGTGGGCTCTTACAGAGCACTTTAGTCTGCATCTGCAGTGAGTTCGGACGAACACCGAAGATCAACGCAACGGCCGGGCGTGACCATTGGCCAAAAGTTTTCAGTGTCGTCATGGCTGGCGGCGGGACCAAAGGGGGACATGTTTATGGTTCTTCTGATGCCATCGCCAGTGAACCAGAAGACAACCCGCTTTCTGTCATGGACTGGGCAACGACAATTTACCATTGCATGGGAATTGTATCTGATAAGGAATTAATGGCACCTGGTGATCGCCCCATTGAAATCGTCGATGGTGGAAAAGTCATTAAGGACCTGCTTGTCTAACCAGACAATAATATATAGATGATTGAACAAGTTTTGTTAGCACGAGTCAGTTTTCTCGTGCTAACATTTCTATTCTAGCTGAAACTGATACTTGAACATCAATATTTCCAAGGGGGGGAACCGTGATGCTGCAGAAGTACAGATCTGTTTGCACCGGCATTTTGACCATCGCACTGAGCGTATTAATCGTGGATCTTGCCGGGGCAGGTGACCCGGGCTTGAACTACGTAAGCCCTCGCGGTGGTCAGCGTGGCACGGAAGTCAGTCTCACTTTCATTGGAGCCCGTTTATCCGATGCGGTCGAAATCCTTTCTTACAAAAAAGGGTTTGAGTTTAAAGAAATCAAGGCTGACCCCAAAAACGCCAACATCTGCCTCGCCATCGTCAAAATTGCTCCTGACTGTGATCTGGGTGAACACACCTTTCAGGTTCGCACCAAAAGCGGCGTTTCAGATTACAAAACGTTCTGGGTCGGACAATTTCCCGAAGTGGCAGAAAAAGAGCCCAACAGCGAATTCGAAACGCCTCAACCCATTGAACTGAACCAGACCGTTACCGGCATCGTACAAAATGAAGATGTTGATTATTTTGTCGTGACCGCTAAAAAAGGACAACGCATCTCAGCAGAGATCGAAGGCGTTCGTCTGGCGACTACGGTTTTTGACCCTTACATCGCCATTCTCGATGAAAAACGTTTTGAATTAAAAGCAGAAGATGATCTGCCACTGTTGAGGAATGATTCCGCAGTTTCCGTCATCGCTCCCGCTGATGGAAAATACACGGTTCTGGTCCGCGACAGTTCTTACGGCGGCAATGGCGCTTCGTTCTATCGCCTGCATGTTGGAACATATCCTCGCCCCACAGCCGTTTACCCGGCCGGTGGTAAGTTAGGAACAAAGCAGAAAGTAACCTTCAAAGGAAATACCGTCGAAAACCTGGTACAGGAATTTCAGCTGCCCGATAAACCCGACGCGGAATTTGAACTGTTTGCCTCTGATGCAGGGGGAAGTGCTCCCTCTGGTAACGTATACCGCCTGTTCCCGCACGATAATTCATTTGAGCAGGAACCGAACAACGAATTCAAACAAGCCTCAGCAGCAGTGCTCCCCAATGCTTTCAACGGCATTATTGAAACCGAAGGTGACATTGACTACTTCAAGTTCCAGGGAAAAAAAGACGAGACGCTGGAAATAGAATGCTATGCCCGACGCGTCCGATCGCCGCTTGATCCCGTCATGGTGGTTTACAATGATAAGTTTCAAGGTCTGGCTTCCAACGATGATGCCCGTGGTCCTGACAGCTACTTCCGCTACAAATTTCCCGCGGATGGTGAATATTATCTTTCGATCACCGATCACCTTGCTCGCGGCGGAGCCGATTTTGTGTATCGCGTCGAAATGCTCCCCGTTTCTCCTGCACTGGAACTGGGAATCCCCCGAAATGCCCGTTATTCACAAGAGCGACAGAGTATTGCTGTTGCCCGTGGCAATCGTTTTGCTGTCGTGATCAGCGCAACACGGGGTAACTTTGGAGGAGAACTTGTGCTTGATCCGCAGAATTTCCCCAAAGGAGTCACCATGGTTGCCGAGCCAATGGCCGCTAATTTAACAACGATGCCCGTTGTTTTTGAGGCTGCCGCTGATGCTCCCGTGGAAGGTAAATTAATCGAATTTAAAGGGCGTCACGCCGATCCTAATCAGAAAATAGAAGGTGCCTTTACTAACCGGGCAGATCTGGTACGTGTGAACAATAATGATTTACTCTGGATGAAAGATGTGGCCCAGATTCCTGTCGTCGTGGTAGATGAACTCCCTTTTACGTTGAATATTGTTGAGCCGAAAGCACCTCTGACTCGTAATGGTTCCATGCAACTCAAAGTGGTTGCGACACGCAAAGAAGGATTTGATGAACCGATTACTCTACAATTCCCCTTCCGTCCGCCGGGAGTGGGAGCTGCCAGTAATGTCACAATCCCCAAGGGACAGAACGAAGTGCTCTATCCATTGAATGCCAACGCGAATGCGGAAATCAAAAAGTGGAAGGTCTTCGTCCTTGGCTCTGCAAACGTAGGCGGTACTTCCTGGGTTTCATCTCAGTTAGCTCCACTGGAAATTACCGACTCATTCGTTGATCTTGAACTGTCGCGTACTGCCGTCGAACAGGGAAAAGAAACAGAAATCATCTGCAAAGTCAGCATGAAGAATCCGTTTGATGGCGATGCGAAAATCAAACTGGTAGGGCTGCCTCCCAAAGTCACGACAGAAGACATTTCCTTCAATAAAGAAAGCAAGGAACTTATCTTCAAAGTCAAAACAGACCCCACTTCACCCGAAGGACGGCATAAGAGCCTGTTCTGTCAGGTGGAAATCCCCATGAACGGCGAGACGGTTGTGCATACCACTGGTAGTACAGAACTCCGGATCGACAAACCGCTCCCGCCTAAAAAGGACGAACCCCCCAAGCCAGCAGAGCCTGTCGTGAAAAAAGAGGAGCCCAAAACAGAAGCGCCTCCGAAACGACTGACCCGGCTGGAACAACTCCGGTTAGAAGCCCAGAAACGTCTGGAATCCGGCTCAAAATAGTATTTAAAAAGTTCGCTCAATCTCTCCAGTAATGGAACTCAAACTTTAAATTACCTTCATCAACTGAATTCTGTTGACGAAAAAAGGTTTTCGATTATGTGGCGTCATCAAACAACTGTTCGTAGTTTTCTCTCTCTGATCTTCCTTGCCAGTGGACTCGCTCTCTCTGTGGCGGACGAAAAAGCACCGCCTGCGAAACCCGAACCAGCGAAACCGGCTCCCGCGACAACGCCGCCTGCTCCAGCGACACCTGCTCCGGCAAAACCGGAGCCACCGAAGCCAGCAGAACCCAAACCAGCGCCTGCGACACCGCCAACTCCCACACCGGCTCCACCCAAACCAGCGCCAAAAATGGTGAAATTAAATGTGTATCCGCAGAACATTCAACTGACAACCAGCCGTGATCGTCAGTCGATCATCGCCCAGGCAGTCTTTGATAACGGTCTGACCCAGGATGTTACCAGTCAGCTGCAATTGAAACCGGCACAGGAAGGTCTTGTCCGGCTCGACAAAAATGTGGTTTATCCGGTCGCTGATGGCGAAACAGATCTGATTGCGAGCTTCGGTGGCGCCGATATCAAATTGCACACAAAGATCGTCAAAGCGAAAGAAGATCGTCCCATCAGCTTCAATCTGGATGTCATGCCGACTTTTATGCGTGCTGGCTGTAATACCGGAAGCTGTCACGGTGCAGCCCGTGGAAAAGACGGATTCCGACTCTCGCTTTTCGGATTTGATCCCCAAGGGGACCATGAGCGTCTGACACGTGAATTGAGCGGACGCCGCATTAATCTCAGTCTGCCTCAGGAAAGTCTCCTCCTCGAAAAATCGATCGGTGCTGTTCCTCATACCGGCGGTAAACTTTACGAAAAAGATTCAGAACATTATCTGGTAGTACTTCGCTGGTTACAGGCAGGTGCTCCTTATGATGCGGGCGTCCTTCCCACAGTCACCAAAGTGGATTTTTATCCCGAAGGTGGCGTGCTCGATGGTAAAGATACCCAGCAACAGGTCTCTGTTGTCGCCCATTATTCCGATGGCACAACCCGGGATGTGACTTCGCTGTCTTCATTCTCATCAAACAATGATAACTCTGCCACCATCACAAAAGATGGTCTGATTACTGCCAGCAATCGTGGTGAAGCTTTTATCATGGCCCGCTTCGAAACACACACTGTCGGATCACACTTCGTGGTATTGCCCAAGGGACTCAATTTTGAATGGCCCAATATTCCTGAGTACAATTATGTTGATACGCTGATCCACAACAAACTGAAAAAACTGCGAGTCATTCCATCTGAGGTCTGCTCTGATGCGGAATTTCTGCGTCGTGCCAGCCTCGATATTTGCGGTATCCTGCCCACGATCGAAGAATTCAACCAGTTTGCCGCCGACAAAGATCCCAAAAAACGCGACAAGCTCGTTGACAATCTGCTGAACCGCAAAGAATTTGTAGAAACCTGGGTCATGAAATGGTCGGAACTGTTACAAATCCGCACCCTCAATAATGTCATCAGCTACAAATCCGCATTACTGTATTACAACTGGCTGCAGGAACGAATCGCTTCCAATGTACCCATTAACGTGATGATTCAGGAAATCCTTGGGTCCACAGGCGGTACATTCTCCAACGCAGCAACCAACTATTACGAAAATGAACGCGACACATTAAAAGTGTCTGAAAATGTCGCCCAGGTCTTTATGGGGATGCGAATTCAGTGTGCTCAGTGTCACAATCACCCCTTTGACCGCTGGACGATGAACGATTACTACAGCTTCGCTGCGTTCTTCTCGCAAATCGGTCGTAAAGGGAGTGAAGATCCCCGTGAATCGATTATTTTCAATCGCGGCAGTGGAGAGGTTCAGCACCTGGTTGATAAACGCGTGATGAAACCCAAATTCCTGGGTGGCGCGGAACCTGATACCAGTGGCAAAGACCGTCGTATCATCCTTGCACAATGGCTGGCTTCGAATGAGAACCCCTACTTTGCTTCAAACTTGAGCAATATTGTCTGGGCTCACTTCTTCGGTAAGGGAATCATCAACGAAGTGGACGATGTCCGGGTCAGTAATCCTCCTGTGAACCCTGAATTGTTGAACGAGCTTGCCAAACGCTTTACTGAATACAATTACGACTTCAAGAAAGTGGTACGCGATATCTGTACTTCACGTACTTACCAGCTTTCAACGCAGACCAATCCTTCTAATGAACGCGATCTGACCAACTTCTCTCACGCACAACCACGACGGCTGCGTGCAGAAGTATTGCTGGACTGCATCAGCCAGGTCACAGATGCTCCGAACAAATTTCGTGGCCTGCCTCTGGGGGCTCGTGCCGTTCAAATCGCTGATGGAAATACTTCAACCTACTTCCTGACCACCTTCGGCCGTGCCAAACGTGATACGGTTTGTTCCTGCGAAGTCCGCATGGAACCCAGTCTTTCGCAGGCATTACACCTGTTGAATGGCGATACCGTCAACGAAAAAATCGTGCAGGGCAAATTTGTTGAAAGCAGAATCAAAGCCGGTAAAAAACCTCTGGAAGTGATTGATGAAATGTATATTTCCTGCCTCTCACGCAAACCAACCGACAAAGAGTATTCTTCGTTAGTTCAAGTACTTGATGAAAACAAGAAAGACGAAGCCAATACCTTGAACGATGTGTTCTGGTCATTATTGAACTCGCGAGAATTCATCTTTAATCACTAAATCATGTCACAGACAGCGATCCATCAACTTTGGGGAACTTCGACACGAAGCCCGCTTTTAATATGGTTATGACTATGAAAAACGTATTCTCTCTTAACTGGTGTCATCAGTCCTGCAAACTGTTCGTAGCAGCAGGTTTGATCGTCTCCCTGATGTCAACCGCACTGGTTGCTGAAGATAAAAAGCCGGAAGACCCCAAAAAAGTAAAAATCACTTTCGATGAGCATATCAAGCCGATTTTTCGCGCGAAATGTTTCGCCTGTCACAATACCGACAAAAAAGCATCCGGCCTGGATCTGACCAACTATACCGGTCTGATGCAGGGGGGCGCTGCTGGAGAATCCATTGCAGCCGGTGACGCGGGTGGCAGCTATTTATATATGCTGGTCACACATGAATCCGAGCCATTCATGCCTCCAAAATCTGATAAACTACCCGCTAACGAACTCGCATTAATCCAGGAGTGGATTAATGGTGGTGCTCCGGAAAATGCCGGCAGTAAAGTCGTCATCAAGAAACCAAAATTTGATTTTGCACTTAAAGGCGCATCCTCCGGAAAACCTGAGGGAGCTCCTCCCATGCCTCCCCGTTTATCGCTGGAGCCGATCGTTCACACCAGTCTCACAACAGCAGTGACGACCTTAGCCACAAACCCCTGGTCGCCATTAGCCGCTGTCGCAGGCCAGAAACAGATATTGCTTTACAACACGCAAACGTTGGACTTAGCAGGAGTCCTGCCTTTCCCGGAAGGTGTTGCCAAAGTTCTGAAATTCAGCCGTAATGGCAGTCTGTTATTAGCCGGCGGAGGGCACGCCGGTGCCAGTGGGCGCGTCATCGTCTGGGACGTCCGAACGGGAAAACGCCTGTTTGAAGTGGGTGATGAACTGGATTCGGTTTTATGTGCCGACATCAGTTCTGACCAGAGATTTATCGCTCTGGGCAGCCCCAGCAAAGTCATACGAGTTTACTCCACCAGTAATGGGGAACTCGCCTATCAAATCCGCAAACACACTGACTGGATGACCTCACTTGCCTTCAGCCCGGATTCCGTTCTGCTTTGTTCGGGAGATCGTAATGGAGGAGCGTTTGTCTGGGAAGCAGCTACTGGTAGCGAATACCTGACGCTCAAAGGTCATACTGGAATGATCACAGGAATCTCCTGGCGTTCTGATTCGAATATTCTCGCCACCAGCAGTGAAGATCAATCGGTCAAACTCTGGGAACTTGAAAACGGCACAAACATCAAATCCTGGAATGCACATGGCGGTGGAACAGCAAGCGTTGAATTTGCCCGCGATGGCAGACTTGTCACCTGTGGCCGTGACCGTGTTACAAAAATCTGGGATCAGGCAGGGAAACAACTGCTCGCCCTCCCTGCTTTCGCAGATATTGCCGTCAGCGTAACCCTCTGCGATGAAACGAACCGCGTGATTGCCGGCGACTGGACCGGAAAAATCAAAGTCTGGAATGCAGCCGACGGTAAAGATGTCGGCGAAATAACTGCGAACCCGTTAGAATTATCACAGCGACTCGCTCTAGCTACTGGCTCCCTGACGTCCACTCAGGCAAGTCATCAGGCACTTTTAGCCGCTGCTCAGGCTGATCAGGCGGCGGTCGCTAAGGTCAATGCTGACATCGCTGCGACTCAGAAACAGCAGACTGATCTGCAAAATAGTTTAAACGGTCTCAACGCGAATCTGGCCACGGCTCAGAAAGCTTTAACGGATGCCCAGGCTAGTGTCACCAATTCTACGAATCAGATTGCTGCGATTGATGTACCATTACCGGCGATCAAAGAAGCACACGCAAAAGCAGACGCGCTCAGTAAACAAATCGCAGGCGACACAGACCTGGCAGAAGCAGCAGCGAAACTGAAGGCGGCGATTGATAAACGGGAAGCAGCTAAAGCAGCAGAACAGAAAAACCTGGCCGTTCATCAGGCAGCAGTTAAAGACAATCAGCAAAAGATTGCCACCTACACTCCGCAAATCAAGCAGACCACAGATGCTGTGAATGCCGCGATTGCTAAAATTGCTGAGCTTCAGAAAACATTGAAACCTGCGACTGACAAAGCCACTGCCTCTCAAAATGCTGCCAATGCCGCAGCGACCGCCTTGGCAGCAGCCCAAACTGAAGTCCAACGCTGGCAGGCTGAAATCGAATTCGCGAAGAAATTTATCGAAGCCCAGGCCAGTGCCGCTAAATAAGTAAGTTTCAAGTTCATCACAAAGCCTCTCGAACGAATGGTCGAGAGGCTTTTTTGCGCAATCGCGAATGGCACTCGCCTTCCCATTCTGTTATTTTAAACGACAACGTAACAGATTGAATGAACGGAATCAGACAGGAGTCGTGTGAGATGGCGCAAAGCAATTCCAGGTTTGCGGTCGTGGTCGCTTTAGTGGGGAACGGAGTAATCACGGTCGCCAAAGGAGCGACTTTTTTAATTACGGGTTCCGGAGCCATGCTTTCGGAAACGATCCACTCTTTCGCCGACTTTTTGAACCAGCTGTTATTACTCATCGGCCTGATACGCGCAGATCAGGCCCCCGACCAGCGATTTGAGTATGGCTACGCCGGCGAACGTTATGTGTGGGCATTAATTTCTGCGGTCGGTATCTTCTTCCTGGGATGTGGCGTCACCATTTACCACGGCGTGCAGTCTCTGTTCCACCCTCCCACACTGGATATGGGAGAAATGAAGTGGGCCATCGCAGCCTTACTGTTTGCACTCGTCATTGATGGCATTGTCTTTGTTCTGGCGCTGAAAGGGGAATGGAAAAATGCCGCCAGTCACGGTCGTCCCTTTCACCATTATCTGCGTCACGAAGCCGACCCCGCTGCTGTTGCCGTGATACTTGAAGATGGTGCCGCCTGTCTGGGAGTACTCATCGCGCTCGCGTCTATCCTGCTCACCCAGTGGACCGGACATCATTACTGGGATGCCCTCGGTTCCATCAGCATTGGGATTCTACTGGGCGGGATTGCTGTCTGGCTCATCATTCGAAATCAGGAACTGCTGGTGGGGCCCAGTATCCCCCCTCAAACGAAGCAACGGGTAATTGCCATTCTCAAAAACAATCCTCTCATCGAAGACATCATCGATCTCAGATCACGCATTCTTTCCATCGACAATTATCGGATCAAAGTCGACCTGAGTTTTAATTCCAAAGAACTCTCCAAACGCCTTAAAAAGAAAGCACTTGCCGCGTATCCGGAAATAAAAAACGAACAGGACTTCGAGATATTTTGTCAGAACTATACGAAAGACCTGCTCAATACCCTAGCTGAAGAGATCGACAAAATCGAACAGGAAATCCAAAGGCAGGTTCCTGAGGCACAGCATCTCGATCTGGAAGCCAACTAATGACGTTTGACCGGATTGCAATAATCGCTGCCAACCCGCTTGCGGGCTGACTCACTACTGGAACACAAGGCCACTTTGGGCAAGCAATTCACTTCATAAATGCCGTTTTGATGGGGAAGCACCCAATTTCATTTGAATTCGGAAGTTTCCCCCGTCTGCGTCCCTGTGATCGAATTTGCAGCCGCCTATAATAGAATACGGTTTCTGACAGTCTGTTTTCCTTATCAAATTGAGTTTTCCTGATATGTCTCAGCGTGTGGTTTTGGCAATGAGTGGCGGTGTCGATAGCTCCGCAGCCGCTCATTTATTACTGAAGCAGGGTTATGAAGTGATCGGGCTGTTCATGCGGTCTGGAGCCACTGAAGAAACCGCCTGCGCGATCGACGACAAAAACAGTTTGCCTGTGCTTAACCTCAAAGCACACAAGCAGGGTTGCTGCTCCGCCAGCGATGCCGCCGATGCCCGTCGCGTCGCCGATATGCTGGATATTCCTTTTCATGCGCTCAACTTCAAAGACGCGTTCGGCCGTATCAAAGATTATTTTGCTGATGAATATCTTGCCGGTCGTACGCCAAACCCCTGTGTGATGTGTAATAACTGGCTCAAGTTCGGTAAGCTCTGGGAATTCGCAGAACAGGTGGGCGCGTCATACATCTCGACCGGCCATTATGCTCAATTAAACACGATTCCCGGCGAAAATCTGCCGGCACTGGTGCGCGGCCTCGATCGAGCAAAAGACCAGTCCTACGTTCTGTTTGGCATTAATCCAAGTTTGCTTGACAAGATTATTTTTCCCGTGGGCGGGTTCCTTAAACCGGAAATTCGTGAACTGGCGGGAGAAGCTGGCCTGCGCACTGCCAATAAACCCGACAGTCAGGAAATCTGTTTTATCCCCGACAACGATTATTTCGGATTTCTCAATCGCTATCGCGGCGAACAGGAAACAGCCGGTGAAATGGTTGATACACAGGGTAACGTCGTCGGGCATCACACGGGCTATGAAAATTATACGATTGGTCAGCGGAAACGACTGGGAGTCGCTTTTGGAACACCTCGGTTTGTGATCAAGATTGAACCCGAATCGAAGCGCGTGGTAATCGGAACCCGCGAAGATCTGGCCCGCAGGACATTGGACGCCAATCGCAGTAACTGGCTGATAAACAGTCCCGGCTCTGAAATCCGCTGCCAGGCGCAGATCCGCTATCAGCACAAAGAGGCGGACTGCACGGTCAAAATCCTGGATGATGAGCGTTTCCACGTCACGTTTGATGATCCGGAATATGGTGTCGCACCCGGTCAGGCCGTCGTACTTTATGATCAGGATCGCGTGTTAGGCGGCGGCTGGATCATGTAGCAAAGCCGATCAGGCGGCAGCTTCCGCTTCGATTCTGTCACGATTCTGCCGCTTTTTACCGCGGTTGCTCTGCCTGTCGTCGACGTCATCTATGCTCACGGAATCGGAGGCTTCTTCACGATTGGAAATCCAGGTCAGGAGCGCTGGCAGTGTGACCAGGGAAACAAACAGGCAACAGGCCACGCCAATGACCAGTACCAGACCTACGCTGTATAGTCCGCGATGTGTGGCAACCATCATGCTGCCGAATCCAATCATGGAAGTCAACGAGGTCAGTACAATCGCATTGATCGTGCTGGGTGAAGTTTTATAGGCACCACTTTTCATGCGGTAATCATGAACCACATGCACGCCGTCATCGACGCCTATTCCCAAAATCAAAGGCAGTACAATCAGGTTTGCCGGATTAAGGTCGATTGATCCCATCGCCAGAATCCCAAACATCACAATCCCGCCTACGACAGGAGGCAACATTGTCAGGAACATGTGGCTGACACTACCCCGATCCAACACAAATGCAACACCGATACACATCACGAGAAACATGCCTATGGCAGCTTCAACACTGATGGGAGTCCCGCGATTAAACAGAATAAACCAGGAACATGCAGCAAGAATCACAGAAGGCGCCATCGCCATTGCGGCGTGACGGCGACTTAAATAACCGATCAGTAAAACCACACAAATCACGGCGAGGGCATAAACAGAAGCGGTTTTATAACTGAATTTGATCTGCTGGGCGGCTTCATAATTTTGCAATGGAGTCCCTGTAACATCAGGATCAACAGAACGTACCTCACTCACAAATTGTTCCAGTGGACCAATATCCCAGATACGTTCACGCGGATAAATTTGAATCAACCATTTTCCTTCCGCACTCACAAAGCGGGAAGTCAAAGAACGGGGAAGATCAGCAAAGCGGACAGGCGTTGAATCAGAAGCACCACGCAAGGCTTTAAATTGACCTAATAATGAAGCCGTTGTACGGTACTGAAACTCATCCAGAAACCGCGACTGTTGATCCAGTGACATCGATTCAAACCGGTTCAGAAACTGATCTAGAACACGGGCTGTTGACTGAGCCATCGGATGATTATAGCGGGACAATAACACATAAAACTGTTCCAGCTTGCGTCCGATCATCGAAGGATCGAGGCGAGTAACAGGTGGAGTATCATTCGGCAAATGTGCCAGTTGAGCTTGAAAAGACTGAACCAGCAGATTGGTCTCATGCGACGGATGAGCGGGAACACGCGAAGCAAGCTCTTCTACATTTTGCACGCTGGGCAACGCTTCAAACTTTTTGCGCAGCGCACGTGCTTCTTCCGGGTTATCTGCTACTGAAACAGCAAACAACAGCGAGTTCTGTGCGTCGTTGAAAATGCGTTTCTGAACCTCAACCGATTCCAGGCCGGCAGCCTGCAAATTGAGAAGATTGTAATCATAGACCACACGCGACGTCCAACCTTCGTCCGTTTTCTGAACCATCTGGCTGGCACAGAATGCGACAAGTGCCAGAGAACCCACGGCAACACCGCGAGGAAACCGGGTGATCGTTTTCTGCAGCCATTTCCCCTGAAAAGGGGTTGGCATCTGTTTGACTTCTACATCGCGATCAGCCCGCGACAAGAGAGCCGGCAAAACAATAAATGTCGCAAGCGCACATAATAGTATTCCCCCGCCACCAATAAATCCCAGCTCGGCAATTCCCAGGAAGGGAGTGAGCCCTGCACAATAAAAGGCCAAAGCCGTTGTTAATGCAGCAGTGACAATGCCGGGGCCCACAGTACGGGACGTTTTGAGCAGCGCCGGTTCCAGGTCGACACCCCGGTGTCGCAATTCGATGTAACGTGCGAGATAATGAATTCCAAAATCGATACCTAAGCCAATCAGGATCACTGCAAAGGAGACCGAGAGAATATTCAGATGCCCAATCGTCAATGTCGTATATCCAAACGCCCAGGCCATGCCTGCGGCAAGCATAATCAGCGTCAGGATCGGATGCCGAAACCCGCGAAAGCCGATAAACAGCAACAACCCGACACCTAAACAGGCGATGATGGAAGCATTAATCATATCTGCCTGCGACTTGCGCATTTCATCGTTTTCGAGCACCGGAATACCCGTCAGGCTGATTTTTGCTTCGGGGTTTTCCGCCGCCACTTCACCAATAATGCTCCGTATTTTTTCAATGGCCTGAGTAGCGCCATCAAATCCGTTTTCCTGCTGCACGGGAAAGACTTTGAGAAAGCCCATTGTCCCACTTTGGTTCAAGAGGTAAATCACTTCCTGCGATCGTTCGCGCATCCGCTCATTCACGGGAACGATAGATGGCCAGGGAGACTGAAAATCACTCTGGTCAGCCAGAAAACGCGACATGCTCGTCGAAAGAATTGCCGCATGGTTGAAAAGAGGTTCCAGATATTTTTCGCTCTCAGCGCCGCGATAACTGGCAGACCTTGATTGAATCTGATATCGAAGCCGGTCATACAGCAAATCGACCTGCGTCAGATCCCAGCGCCCGTTACGATAAATTGGCCCATATTCATCCAGCCGATTTAATCCCACCTGCAACTGCTGCGGTGTCAAATATTGCAATCCCTTGGATGGCAGATCGCCCGGATTGATTTGATACAGGGGATTTTCAAACAGCTCGGGATGCTGCTCAATTCGTTTTCCCAATGTCCGCAATACAAATTTAATGGCCTCCGGAGTATCTGATTCTATAACGCAGACCAGATCGGAAGAACTGCCAAAGCTTTCCGTGTAATTAATCCATTTTTTATGAAACGCGACGGTGGGATCAATTAAATCAGCGCGATCTGTTTTGAATTCCAGACGAAAGACGGTCAGCAACACACAACCAATCGAAACAATGAGCGCAAACGCCAGGCTGAATTTGGAATGGGTGACCACAAACTGGGTCATCGCAGCCAAAGTTTCGCCGAGGAATGATCGTTCCTGATTGTCGGATGAGAGATTATCCACAGAACACTTCCGTGTGTTACTTAAGTCGATCTCTTGTTCGATCTTAACTACCGGGCAGAAGTGAAGGGATCGAGTGAGTGAGAGCGTTTACCGTATTATGAAACAAATGATTTTACAGCAATCTCCGTATTGCCAGCAACAGGAATCTTATCCGCATTAAAGAGGTAAGTCTATTAATATCAAATCTTTAATACAGGTAAGATCAAACCTTGTAAGATCATCTCTTGAATATCTGCTATCGAGGAGGAATCTCCCAAAATGAAGTACGTATTTTGCCCGATAACAGGTGATTCATCGGCAATCCGGTCTTGATCAGATCAACTTTCTCTGGGAATCGGCTGAAACCTGCCTGAAATATCCGGCAGTTCAGCAAACTCTGAAAATGGGATAATTTTCGTAACTCTTTTGAAATTGCCTAATTAAATACATTTACAAACTATCCAGGTTGGTCGTTATCGGCATTTTGCCGAATACGGCTTGACCTTAATTCCAATTTTCTATAAAAAACCTGCCCCATCGCAATGGTTGGTTGGCCAGCCTTAGCTTCCCAACGTTGCACACTTCACTTTACTCTTTCAATACCCCTCTCAAAGACTCTCTTTGTAGGACATGCTCATGTTAAAACGCGTTATCCGTTCAATTCCCGTAGTGGGAATTACATTGTTTTCATTGGCTGCAGGTACTGCTCAGGCTCAGTGGCTGCCCTTTAACAACTGTAATTCCTGTGCGCCACCGCCTGTGATTCAAAACTGTTGTCCACAACCTGTGGTGCAGTGCCCGATTCCAGTGACTCAGACCACCTATCGACAGGTGCCGGTCACCGAATATCGTCCTGTCCAGCAGACTGTGATGAGACCCGTCACCGAAACCAAATACGTCGATCAGCAAGTTACCGAATATCGCCAGGTGATGGAACCACGAACTGTCGATGTTCCCTGCACCACTTATCAGAATGTCACGGAATGCCAGCAGGTACAAAAAGATATGGGGCGTTGGGTCAGTCAGCGTCAATGTATCCCACGTGTTGCTCCCTGTGAATACGATAACCGCCCCAACTTACTGGGCTGGATGAACCGAAACAGCTACTCCATGAGAATGGCATTCACACCACAATATCGGACCACCAGGCATTATGTACCTAATGTTGTGACACAAAACGTACCTGTCACACGCCAGGTCGCCGTGAATCAGACACGTAAGGTGAGCTACAATGTCGCCAAGATGGTCCCCTACACGACCACTCGTAAAGTAGCCGTGAACTCCACCCGTTATGTGAAGACAACCGTCACCGCCATGAAACCCGTGACCGTCATGCGATCGATTCCTACTACACGAACCGCGTATGTCTATCCATCCAATGGCGGATTCAATGGAACTACTACAGCTTTGTTGCCGTCACCTGAGCCTTATATCTCAGCGGAAGCACCTCAGCCAGTTCGTCAGCGATCGGCCACGAATAAAAGCAAATACGATGATACGTTTGATGCCAACGGAAATAAGTACGAACGTGATCCTGCTTCCGATCCACGGCGATCCAGCCTGGAAGATGACTCTTCGTTCCGACGTTCTTCCTACGAATTACCACCTCAGGAATCAACGGCTCCGGCATTTCCCCCCACACGCCGTGCCGGTTATAAACCAGATTCCTCGAGTGACTCGCTGCCTTCCATTGTTCGCGTCAGTGGCTGGGCTCGTCGAGTTCCTCGTCCCGAAAACCAGACCGCACCAGCGACATCTCACAGTGATGTTTCTGTGGCTCAGCGAACACCATAACTCAAAGTTTGAAACATGAGCACTTTGAAGTGCATGGGCTCACTCGTCGGACAACTGTCCGACGAGTGTTTTTTTATGCGCTGTTACTTCTTACCCTTGGGTTGATTCTGGATCTGCTTTTCAACTTTGGCCCAGGTATCTCGCAAAGTGACGGTTCGATTGAAAACCAGCTTCTCCGGCGTAGAATCTCTGCTGTCGACGCAGAAATATCCCAGCCGTTCAAACTGAAAACGACTGCCTGATGCAGCGGTTTTCAAGCCTGGCTCCAGCTTACACCCCGCCAGAACCTGCAGCGATTCCGGATTCAGGTTGGTTTTATAGTCCACACCTTCCGGCAGGTCTTCCGGATCGGGAGTGCTGAATAAATGATCGTACAGACGAATTTCCGCATCGACGGCATGCGATTCAGAAACCCAGTGGATCGTGGATTTCACCTTGCGTCCATCAGGAGCATTCCCCCCTTTGGTTCCAGGATCGTAAGTACACCGCAGTTCAACCACTTCGCCAGCATTATCCTTGATCACATCGACACAGGTCACGAAATAGGCATATCGTAAGCGAACCTCGATACCCGGAGACAATCGGAAAAACTTCTTGGGCGGGTCTTCCATAAAGTCCTCTTTCTCAATGTAAATGACTTTCGAGAAAGGTACTTTGCGGATTCCCGCAGATTCGTCATTCGGATTGTTAATGGCATCCAGTTCTTCGGTCGTGCCTTCGGGGTAGTTTTCAATCACGACACGCAGCGGATTGAGAACCCCCATCACACGGGGCGCAACCTGATTCAGATGGTCGCGGATGCAATTCTCCAGCACAGCTTTGTCCGTCATCGAATTATACTTCGTGACCCCAATCGTTTTACAGAACTCACGTAATGCTTCCGGTGTCACTCCCCGACGACGCATTCCGCAAATTGTAGGCATCCGGGGATCATCCCAGCCGGAGACAAAATCCCCTTTTACCAGTTCCAGCAACTTGCGTTTGCTCATGATCGTATAGGTCATGTTCAAACGGGCGAACTCAATTTGCTGTGGATGAAAAATCTCCAGTTCATCCAAAATCCAGTCGTAAAGCGGGCGGTGGTCTTCAAATTCGAGTGTGCAGAGGGAATGTGTGATTTTCTCGATCGAGTCGGAAATACAGTGCGTGTAGTCATACATCGGGTAGAGACACCATTTATCTCCCGTCCGATGGTGGTGCACATGCCGCACACGATAAATCACCGGATCACGCATGTGGAAATTGGGTGAGGCCAGATCAATTTTGGCCCGCAATACATATTCCCCTTCCTTGAACTCGCCGTTTTTCATGCGTTCAAACAGATCCAGATTCTCTTCGATCGACCGTGATCGTCCGGGGCTTGGCTTACCTGGTTCAGTCGCAGTCCCCCGATACTCGCGCATTTTGTCGGCCGGCAAATCACAGGCATACGCTTTGCCTTTTTTGATTAATGCGACAGCAAAATCATATAGCTGGTCAAAATAATCCGAGGCAAAATGCTCACGGTCATCCCAGTCAAACCCGAGCCAGCGCACATCTTCTTTAATGGAATCGACGTATTCCACATCTTCTTTTTCCGGGTTGGTATCATCGAATCGCAAATTGCAGAGACCGCCTGGATTTTCGTTGGCGACACCAAAATTAAGACAGATCGACTTGGCATGCCCAATGTGTAAATACCCGTTGGGTTCAGGGGGAAAACGTGTCTGTACGCGCCCGGCATGTTTGCCCGTCCGATTATCTTCCTGAATGACCGTTCGAATAAAATCGGTTGGCGTTTTTTCTTCGGGAGTTGACATCCCTTACTCCTTAAATGATTTCAGCAATCACAGGATCAGCCTGTTTCAAATTTATCGTTTTTCTACTCACTCTGACTCAAGGTTATCGCCCGTTCAATTCGTTTGACGCAACTTTCTTTCCCAAAAATTGCCAGACAATCAAACATGCCGATCCCGGTTCCTTTTCCGCTGACGGCGGCACGCAGGGCGTGAATGATCTGCCCCATGCCGATGCCTTCCGCTTCGACAAAATCGTGTAACAGTTTGTCTAACGCTTCCGCATGAAAATCGTCAGCATTTGCTAACCGGTTTTTGATTTTTTCCAATAGAGGCACCGCGTCTTCCGAGTTTCGAATTCGTTTTTTGAAGTTTTTTTCGTCATATTCCAGTTGATCGTCGGCGACGAAAAATTCATCAAAGTCCAGAATATCGCTGGCCACTTTCAATCGGTCTTCCATGCCGATGATGACCTGACTGATGCGCTGTTTCATTTCTGGAATACTTGCATCGTGAACCAACCCCGCCTGTTCCAGGTAAGGGCTGCAGCGTTCCACTTTTTCTTCCAGTGACAACTGGTTCATCCAATGCGACTGAAAACTGAGCAGTTTATCCGGATCAAGTCCCGCAGCAGATTTGACAATCCGATCCAGAGTAAAGTTCTCTACGATCTTATCCAACGACATGATTTCCGTTTTATCATCCAGAGACCAACCCAGTCGGGCTAAAGCATTTAAAATCGCTTCCGGAAGATAACCGATTTTCTCGTAATACTCGACCATCACCGGATCGAGGCCTCCCGCGTTTTCCAAGCCAATTCGTGGAAAGACGGATTCTGCCTTGTCGAACATTTTTTTGAACTGAGGGCTCTTGCGATATTTATCAAGCTTGCGTTTGCTCAGTTTTTCTTTCCCGCCGGGAGCAGCCACAAACGGAATATGAGCAAACACAGGTAAATCATAACCAAGCGCCTGATAAATCAACACCTGCACGGGAGTATTGGAAAGATGTTCTTCTGCCCGGATCACATGTGAGATCTTCATCTGTGCGTCGTCAATCACCGTTGCCAGGTTATACAATGGCGTGCCATTACCCCGCAGGATCACGGGGTCGGGCATGAGTCCGGCATCAAATTCTACATGGCCACGAACCGCATCATCGATCTGAATTTTCTGATCGCGGGGAACCAGCAGCCGGACTACTGAGGGACGGCCTTCCGCCTCGTATTGTTCTTTTTCACTCTCTGTCAATTCCAGTGAGCGGCGGAGATTAAGATAGTTCCGCTTTTCATTCTGCGCTGCTTCGCGATCGGCCTGAATCTCTTCGGGTGTTTCATAACAGCGGTAGGCTTTGCCATCTGCGAGCAACTGGTCAACCGCAGCCCGATAGAGGTCATTTCTCTCGGACTGAAAATAAGGGCCATATTCTCCCCCGACCTCAGGGCCTTCATCCCAGTTCAGACCTAACCATTTGAATGCCTGCAGAATCGGGCCGAGGGCTTCAGAGAGGTTACGTTCCTGATCGGTATCATCGATGCGGAGAATAAACTGCCCCCCATTGTGCCGCGCCCAGAGCCAATTGAATAAAGCCGTACGCATGCCTCCAATGTGCATGTAACCGGTTGGACTGGGGGCAAAACGAGTTCGGACGGTACTCATAAAAGGGCTCTTATTATTTCTCTTTAAACTGCCGGAAAGAAAGGATTCCTTGCTGGATGATTCATGCCATACAAGAAAACTTCGCACAGCAGTCCTGATTCGGACGACCGATCATAAAAGACCTACACTCATTCGACAAGTATATTTAAACCTTCAACTTAGCGCAATTCCGCCTTTTCTGCAGATTCCGGCTCCGGGGACCGGTCTTGACGCTTCTCCCCACCCAACCTAGCATTTCATCATGAAACGTTTTGTACTATTCCTGTTTTTACTGTCGCTTCTCCTGGGAGGAGTCGCCGGAGGGCTTTATTGGTCTTCCGCCCAGGTGCCTGAATTTTATCAGGAAGCACTTCAGGTACAATTACAGCCGGAAGTACGGCAGGAAGAGGCCAAAGAGTTTGTCCAGCGTTCGATGCAACTGGTGAACGATGTGCGCAACCACGAACCGCTCTGGTCTCAGGAATTCAGCGAACAACAGGTTAACGCCTGGCTTGCCGAAGAATTACATCAGAAATACAACGACTGGGTGCCGGAAGGCATTTCTGATCCACGGGTCAAGTTTGAAAAAAATCAGGTGGAACTGGGATTTCATCTGACTTTGAAAAAATGGTCCGGCATCATCAGTCTGAAATTCAAACCCTGGCTGAAGGAGAAAAATCTCCTTGTCCTGGAGCTGGAAAATGCCCGGGCCGGCATGTTACCCATCCCAATCGACGAAGCCATCGCCGATCTGATCCAGGAAGCGCGGAAAGAAGGCTGGTATATCGAATGGGGACAAACGGACGGCAATGACGCCTTGATTGTGTATCTGGATCGTGGAAAACCAGAACTTCCCGACTTGACGGCTCTGGCTGTAGAACCAGGCCTGTTTCGCATCGCCGGCAAGGCCGAGGTCAAAAAACCGTAATCGAGGGAACCCTAATCACTTGTCTCTGAGCACAGCAAACTGCTTACAAGAAAGCCGTGTAATTCAGACTCCACTGGTTTTCCTCATCCATTTTTTTGAGCGTCACTCGTCCCGCCAGTTCTTCCCCTGTCAGCAACGCCACAATCAAACCATCGTTCAATTCCAGAAGTGAAAGTGAACCATGGTCCCACCGGCTGACCTCTCCCCGGTTACCGCTGACTGGTCCTTCGTATTCCAGATAAGCCAACCGATGATCGGGTAATGCATCGGCGATCAGATCAATCGACGATAAATCGGAGGCAGGGTCAATCTCCGGTGGTGCAGGCAGACGCCAGGTTTTGAGCACTCCTTCATGTTCCAGCATCAAATCCCAATGCAACTCGGGGTGATCGTGTTTAAGTATGACGTATTGCTGCATTATTTCTCTCTTCCAGAAATGGTCTGTTCGATCAGCTGGTCCCAGGATTGAAAATAGCGGGCGAGGGAGAATTTCTCCGTGACCTGTAGATTATTGATCGCGAACTCTTTACGTAGAGATTCATCCTGCATGAATAAGCCCATTACCTCAGATAATAAGCCAACATGTTCAACAGGCACACGCAAAAACTGCAGGCCTTCCTGCGCGATGTCCGCTGGACCGCTTTCACAGTCAGAACTGATACAGGGCAATCCGCGAGACATGGACTGCAACAATGCATTCGGAAAGCCTTCATAGCGGGAAGAGAGCACGAACAAATCGCCCTGATCAAGGGCCAGTTCGGGATCTGACACCCAGCCTGCCAGTTCAATTCGATCCTGCAAGCCACGCTGATTGATAGTGGCCTGGAGCAATTCGCGCAGCGGCCCCTCTCCCAGAATACGCAACTTCCAGTTGGGAAAAGATGCGGCCAGTTTCGAAAAGGCATCGATCAGCAGATCAAAGCCTTTTTCATGTGACAGGCGCCCCATGCCCAGAACCACGTGTGATGGCGGTCGAGCGAGAATCGTTTCCTCAGTCACGACAGAAATGTTTGGCGAGCGGGGTGCGGGCACCGCATTCGGGATGACTTTGATGCGGATCGACGGCAACCACTTTCTGAAATACTCCGCGACGCCCTGAGTCTGTACGACCAGAGCAGCCGCCCGCGGATAGGTTCGCTTACGCAAGAATGACCAGACTCGTCCCATCAGATGGTGTCGCGGGTCAGAACGTTCTGAAATCAAAACAGGCCAGTTCGACTTTCGTGCCGCCAGAAGTGTCAACACATTCATGCGATCGGTCAGGCTGATCACAACATCGGGCTGAGATTCGGAAATGGCTTCACGCAATCGCCTTACCCGCTGCCGGTTATTCAATACTGCGTGTAACAGGCTTCCTGAATCCCGCATCATTCCCAGTGCCTGCCGCTGAACCGCTTCAGAAAGCGAAAACGTGTCCGTTTCCCTGGAATCCAAGGTGATGAGTGTAACCACGTCACCCTCGTCTGCCCAATAATTGGCCATCATTGCTGCGACCCCTTCAGCGCCGCCAAGGCTGAGGGAAGGAACAGTAATCGTCAGTCGTCGCGTCAAGGAAATCAGAGTCCTTCTTGTAAGCTATTGCCAGGATATGAGATACAGCAGCGAACCTTCCCTGCAATCCGATCAGAATTAAGACTATCGCATCAGACGGAGATCGGCAAGAGGGGACTCCTGTTGTCTGACTCTTCCGGCAGGATTTGCTCTACCCGCTCCTCTTAAGATCTGTTAAATTGCGGCTCCTTTCTTCCCTCTGTTTCCTCAAAACAGAGAGACATTTCCACCATTGATTTCCCTTTCATTTCCCTTTCATTTCCGTCATCAGCATTACCACGGATGGTACTATGACCGACAAGCCTAAACCAAAAAAATCACTTATCAAATCCTGGAAGTTGCGCGGACTGGCTTTACTGCTGATCGGCCTCTTAGGCGGGGGCGCGTTTCATTTCGGGATCAAGCCGAATGAAGTTACGCGCTGGGTTTCGAACTTTGTCTCTTCTACGATGTCCAGTTCGACACCCGCAGACTGGAATTCGACAGAAATCGATCTGCCTCGTAACGAAAATACGATACGCATCGCTTCGTTTAATATTCAGGTGTTCGGTCAGAGTAAAATGCAAAAACCACAGGTCCCCCAGATCCTGGCTCGCATCATCCAGCAGTTTGATGTGGTGGCGGTTCAGGAAATACGGGCGCAGGATCAGTCATTCATGGACGAATTTCTGAACATCGTCAATTCTGGAGGACACCGTTACGCCTATCTGATCGGCCCCAGGCAGGGAAGAACCGCCAGCAAGGAACAGTATGCCTATTTCTATAATACCGAACGGATCGCCGCCCATGAAAAATGGTCCTACACCGTGATCGATAAATATGACAAATTACACCGCCCCCCTTATGTTGCTCATTTTCAAACATTAAGTTCGGCCAGTAATAACCCGTTTACATTTTCTCTGATCAATATTCACACCGATCCCGATGAAACCAAACAGGAATTGAGTGTGCTGGACGATGTTTATCGGGTCGTTGCCAATGATGGCAGCCAGGAAGATGATATCATCCTGCTGGGCGATCTCAATGTCGATGATCAGCACCTGGGAGAACTGGGCACGGTTCCTGATCTGATGTGGACCATTTCTAAAACGCCAACCAATACCAGGAAATCAAAGCAATATGACAACATCCTGTTCAGCCGCCATCGCTCGCAGGAGTATACCGGCCAATCGGGCGTTTATGATTTCAAAACACGTTTTAAGCTGACAGAAGACGAAGCACTGAAAGTTTCAGATCATTTACCGATCTGGGCGGAATTTCATACCTCGGAAAACGGAACAGTGCGACAGGCTTCGACAGAGGCAACCGTGCCTCGCTGAAGATTGATCGCGTGGAACGATCTTCTTCAATCAGTTACCCGTACGCAATGTCAACAGGCTGATTTCCGGACGGCAGAACCAGCGTAACGGATGAATCCCGGATACTCCACGACTGACATGCAACACTGTTGAACCACGGGCAAACGTACCACTGGCATAACGCGTCCCGTGCAGACTGGGAGCAAAGACCGGACCGATCACAGGAAAGCGGACCTGACCGCCATGCGTGTGACCGGAAAGTACCAGGTCATATCCCTGACGAACGGCCCAGTGAAAATGATCAGGAGTGTGACTGACCAGCAGCAGGAAATCAGACTCTGAATCGGCGCCTGCCCTGGTAGTGGATCGCTTGATTTCCGGATGCGATCCCATCCAGGGGACTTCTGTTCCCGCAATTTGTAACGTATGCCCTGCATGCTGCAGAAGAAATGGCTCAGCAGCGAGATCGGTCCAGCCTGTTTTCACTAAAGCTGCTCTAATCTGAAGACTCTCCTGGTTCCAGTCATGATTGCCAAGAATAAAAAAACATCCCAGAGGTGCATGCATCGCCCCCAGCGTGTCGTCCAGCCAGTCGAGACATTCCATCTCGTCAATCAGATCGCCAGAGAAGATAATCAGATCAGGAGTCGTTTCCTGAGCGATCCGACACAGCTCGACAAAATATTCGCGTTTCAATGTGCCGGAAAAATGGAGATCACTCAAATGAAGAATCGTCAGCCCTTCCCAGTCCGCCGGTAGTCGAGGAAGCTGGAATGTTTTCCGGGTGAATTCAACACTGAATATCTCGTTAAAGGGAAGACCGGCCAGATAATGATAGGGCCCCTCTCCAATCAGATCCTGATTGAGCCGCTGGCGCATATGGATCAGTTCGGACTCTTGTTCGGTCTGCTCACGGGGTGGTTTATAAAACAGATGCCGAAAACCGGAATAAATTAAACCCAGAAATCCCAAGGCACATACCAGCAGAACAGGTTTCCACCAGAAAGGGAGTTGACTCCAGGCCCCGCCCACTAAAACCCCCGGAGAATACAGCCCTACTGAGAGAAACAGCACAATGGGGAACAGGATAATAAACAGCTCAAGAACATGCCTGAGTCTCTTGAGCCAGGCATCATGTATCGGCATGGCGTGAGTGCGATTGATGACCATGATCCAGAGTTCCGCATGGCCGATCGACAGTATCAGCAATATCAATCCATTAGCAACTGCTTCCATGATGATCTTGACGCACTTCGCTAAAAACGGATCTGAAGATAAGAAAGAATACTTCTGCAGGCGAATCATAGAAGATCAATGCCGGAATGCAAATGCAAACGGAACAGCATTCCAGTGTTCCCCGGCCTTCTGCGTGGTATAATTCGCCAGCAACCGTTAACCTGCTGATGGCAACGGAAACAAAAATATTTTTGTATGAAATGGGACAGTGCCCCGATGGGATACCGTGGACTGCGTGAATGTGTTAACGATCTGGAACGAACGGGACAGTTGATCCGGATCGAGCAGGAAATCGACGCCAGTCTGGAAGCAGCGGAGATTCAGCGCCGCGTCTATCAGGCCGGTGGGCCGGCAATTTACTTCGCGAATGTCAAAGGCTGCCGGTTTCCGATGGTCAGCAATCTGTTTGGCACGCTGGAGCGCACACGCTATATTTTTCGTGACGCCCTGGCGGCGGTCAATCATCTGGTCGAATTGAAAGTCGATCCATCCCAATTCTGGAAACACCCCCTGCGTTATCTCGATGTACCATTCTCATTACTGCATATGCTGCCTCGTTCCCGCTCACGTGGCGCGGTTATGGAAAACCGAATCCAGATTGAAGACTTGCCGCAACTTAAAAGCTGGCCCGATGATGGCGGTCCTTTTATTACCCTGCCTCAAGTTTATACGGAATCTCCCAAACGGGGCGGGTTGATGAATTCCAACCTGGGAATGTACCGCATTCAACTGGGCGGAAATGAATATCAACCGAACAAACAAATTGGCATGCACTACCAGATTCATCGCAGTATCGGCGTGCATCATGCGGAAGCAATTGAAAAAGGAGAGCCATTAAAGGTCAATATTTTTGTGGGAGGCGCTCCTGCGATGACTTTGTCGGCTGTGATGCCATTACCCGAAGGGCTGTCCGAACTCACATTCGCCGGTGCCCTCAGCAAACGCGCGATTCGCATGGTTCGCAACAAGCAGGGTTTGCCGATCTATGCCGATGCGGACTTCTGTATTACCGGCTGGATTGACCCGGAGCAATTACTGCCTGAAGGACCGTTCGGTGATCATCTGGGTTACTATAGTCTGGCCCATCCGTTTCCGGTAATGAATGTAGAAGCCGTCTATCATCGTAAGGACGCGATCTGGCCGTTCACGGTTGTCGGGCGACCTCCCCAGGAAGATACAGCTTTTGGTGCGATCATCCATGAAATTACAGGACCTGCGATTCCGTCGGTAATTCCAGGCGTGCATCAGGTTCACGCCGTCGATGCTTCCGGAGTACATCCCCTGCTCCTGGCTGTGGGCAGCGAGCGTTATACTCCCTACGACAAAGAACGAAAACCGCAGGAAATTCTGACGAATGCCAATGCGATTCTGGGACAGGGACAGTTGAGTCTGGCCAAGTATCTGATGATTGTGGCCCGTGAAGATCAGCCTGAACTGGATGCAGAAGACATCGCAGCATTTCTGACGCACCTTCTGGAACGCGTTAACTGGAAACGCGACCTGCATTTTCAAACCTGCACGACTATGGATACGCTCGATTATTCGGGCACGGGTTTTAATTCCGGTTCGAAACTTGTGATGGCGGCAGCCGGTCCTGTCAAACGCGAATTGCCAACAAGTATTCCTGACAATTTCTCATTGCCGACCGGTTTTTCTGAACCGAAGCTCTGTCGACCGGGTATTCTCGCCATTAAAGCACCTGCCTTTCGTGATCAGAACACCGATCTCCGGCGTTTCTGTTCTGAACTCTCTTTATCACATCCTCTCAACCAGTTCCCCTTGATCGTACTTGTAGACGACAGTCTATTCACTGCCGCCAGTCTGAACAATTTTCTGTGGACCGTGTTTACCCGATCGAACCCTGCCTCTGATATTGATGGCGTGGAAGCATTTACGGAAAACAAACATTGGGGCTGTCGCGGCGCGCTGGTGATCGACGCACGCATCAAACCGCATCACGCGCCCCCTTTGATTGAAGATCCGGAAATTACCCGACGCGTTGATTTACTGGGTGCTCCCGGTGGTCCGCTGCATGGGATTATTTGATATTGAATTTCCCGAGTCAGTGATTCCGCCGCGTTGGTTTCAACGTGACGGTCTTGAATAAACAGGCCAAAACCGTGCGATACATTTAGACACAAAGCACACGTATGGCTACAATCGACGATATTCTGATCCCCAAAAACCCCTTACAGTCCGCCACAGCCTGATAGAACGAACTGTGTTGATATATCAAACTGGAGAACGGTCAATGAATCGCTTACTTGTTATGAGCCTGATCTGCTGTGTGTTGAACCTGTCATTCACATACGCAGAGGAAAAAGAGAATGAGACGGAATTTGTCCAGATCGATCTTTCCGGGAAAATCACGCAGTCGATGGCAAAAAAGTTTGCTGAATACAATAAGTTGAGCTTACCACCCGACAAATATTTTTTTGGAGATGTGGAATTTGAGATTGGCAAGGGAATCGTCCAACTCGGAAGCATCTACAAAAAAGAGTGTCCCGATATGGTGGTGAATATCGAGGTCAACCAAAAATTTGGCAAGCTGCATTTTCTTCACGGAACCGCTTTTGGGGGTGGAGCAAACGTCGCTGGTCGTGCGGCACATGTGGAGGATGGCACCCGTGTGGGAGATTACATCATCTATTATGCAGACAAAAGCAAGGAAACCATCCCCATCGTTTACGGTGAAGATGTACGCGACTGGTGGTTTCTCGAAGGCGAAAAACCGCCATCCCGCAGCAAGGTGGTCTTTGAGAATGATAACAAAGCTGCGGCGCGGGTAAAATGTCGAGTACGCTTCTACATGACAACCTGGAAAAATCCCAGGCCCGATACGCAGGTGACCCGCATCGATTTTATCGGTCGAAAAACGGAAACAGCCGCTGCGCCGTTCTGCATGGCAATGAGCCATGAGAAATAATACCTCAGACCACGAAACAGGCACGCATCATGCAAGTTCGAATCCCTCTGCGAAAACCTTTTTTTCCAATTCACTTCGCCGTCACAGTAGCCATACTGCTCATTGTCAGCCCGGTCTGTGGACAACAGCAGAAACCGAAAAATAAACAGCAGCCATTCCGCTGGGTGAATGAGCTAAAGCAGGAACTTCCAGGCGTGAAACATGCGACGTTTCTCAGCCCTTCCATGAAAGTCGATGTCGGATACTGCATCTACCTGCCGCCGCAATACAACGATGCCCTAAACGAAAAACAGCGTTATCCTGTGGTCTACTACCTGCATGGTGGCCGTCCCGGCAGCGAAACAAAGAGCGTTCAACTGGCTCAATACATCCACAAGCATATTTCAGCGGGTGACGTGCCACCGATGATCTACGTGTTCGTGAATGGTGGCCCGGTCAGTCATTATAATATGCCGGAGCGTGAGCATGCGATGGGGGAAGACGTCTTTGTAAAAGAGCTGATCCCGCATATCGATGCCACCTACCGAACGATCGTAGATCGAAAAGGCCGCGCGATGGAAGGCTTCTCGCAAGGTGGTCGCGGCACAACACGCATCATGTTCAAACATCCTCACTTATTCTGTTCCGCAGCACCTGGAGGAGCCGGTCATGCGACAGAGAAACGCATCTTTGAGGAAAACGGCCGCGAAAATGCGAACCTGGTTTTTGTCAAAGGCGATAACACATACGACCTGGCCCGCAAGTACGGGCAGCATCCCCAGCCAGCCCTCCGCATCCTGATTCATGTCGGCACAAAAGGTTTTAACTACCAGAATAATCTGGCGTACATGGAATTTTTGAAGTCACTCAACATTCCTTTCGAACAGCTCATCGTCCCCGATGTCCCACACAGCGCCATGCAGATCTATGAGAAAGAAGGTCTAAAAATCATGCAATTTCACACTGAAAGTTTTCGCCGCGCTGGTATCTAAGACTAGCCTGTGTCCAGGTTAGCTATAGTATCTCCCCGGCGATTCGAACCGTAATCATGCATGGGAAACGAAACGTTTTTGAATTCGCCTTAAGGCTTGGGAAGCCGTTTCAGCAAACGCCGGGCTTTACTTTTCCAGCGAACGAATTTGCGGGCAATCCCACGCGGACTGCCATTAATATCCAGCAGCATCGACTGCAGAGTAGTACGGGCAGCCTGATGATCGCCGGCACCTGATTCGAGTGTCGCGCGCATAAACAACGCTTCGGGTTGCCGCCAGCGTTTAGTATGTTTTACCAGTTGCTCCCTGGCCTTCTCGGGAGTATCCAGCTCACACAGCGTTTTACAATACAAAAGTGAGACATCGCCAAATTTATATTCGGGGTCCACTTCAAGAATTTTTTGAGAGTGGATTTGTGCAATTTCGAATTGTTTGAGTTTCATTTCGATCTGCGCAGCACCCCATAATGCCTGCAGGTTATCGGGCTCTTTTGCCAAAGCCTGCTGATAAGCAGCCAGACTCTTCTGATAAACCCCTGAATCTTTCAGCGCATCTCCCCAGCGAACAAACTGGTAGGCATTTCCAATTTGCAACGCCGCCGTCTCGAGCTCATTGAGGCGACGCTGACGGAAGAAAGGCCTCGCAAATTCCGGAAGCTGAACATGATTGGTAGGCAGCCAGCGTACAAAGAAATAGATCATCGCCCCGAAAGGCTGGAAGATCAGAATGATCCAAAACCATAGAAAACGGTCCGGGTCCTTACGGATACAATCCACAATCATCCAGATCAAGAACACAAAATAGAGAAATTCAAACAGGTACCCCAGGGCATTCCAAACCGGTGATGGCGTTCCATACAGGCCAGGATCATTCAAATATGGGTTTCCGGAAGGAATTGAAGGTTCTGCTTGTGCAAACATATGCTCGGTTTATTTCTGGTAGATACATTAAACTGACACGATTTACTGCCAACCCGGCATTTCTCCCAGCCATGAGGCAAAGTACATGGCGCGCGGCACAGTGGAATTCAACAATGCCTGTTTTCGATTTTCTACTTGAGTCGCTTCTGCAGATCCCAGTAAAATGTCAGTCAGCGACGCAGGATGCGTATATCTTATCACACGCACTTCGTGGAAGCCCGAGATTTCCTGCAAACGCGCTAATGCATCTTCCTGATAGCCGATCTCGTCTATCAATCCATTCGCTTTGGCATCCGTAGCAGGATAGATCTGCCCTGTTGCCAGCTTTTTCACCTGATCATAATCGAGATTTTTCCGATTGTCTGTGATCACATGCAAAAAACGCTGATAAGACTCATCCAGAATATGATCCCAGATGGCGCGTTCCGCTTTGGAAAGATTTCGGAACGGATTCAAAGCGTCTTTGAATTCCCCTGTCTTTAACGGGTCTGATACGATACCTACTTTTTCAGCCAGACCATTCAGATCAAAACGGGGAATAATCACCCCCAGTGAACCGGTCCACGTCGTGGGTTCCGCAAAGATGACTCCTTTTTCACCGGCGGCCATCGCGACATAATAGCCTCCCGAAGCCGCCATCCGCTTCATGGAGACGACAATCGTTTTTGTCTGTCGAAGTTGAACCAGTCGATGATAAATCTGGTGACTGTCGGCAACCAACCCCCCGGGACTGTCGATTTCCAGCAAAACAGCTTTCACATGCTCATCTTCCTGGGCTTTTTTAATCGATTGTAAGATCCGTTCGGTAAACGGGGGCATAATCGTGCCTGTGATCGAAATGATGGCGATTTTGTCTTTCGCGAATTGATCACCGGTTTCAAATTGTTCAGCCGGTCCTCCCCCAATCGTAAAGTATTCCTGATACCAGGCATAAAAACCCAGATTAAAAATGAGAGAGATCAGTAACAAGGCAACCAATCCCCGCACCAGCCAACGACGCCTGGGTGGGACTTGTTTCTCAAGCTGAGGAGTAGATTCAGGGGTCTTTAACATGTGTTTTTCCTGTGCTGACGGGTGCTCATCCATATGCATAACTCCAATAAAATATACGATTTCCGATGTAGGAACAGTCTTTGTCCCTTGAGTGTTTTCCGCGTCTGCCTGAAATTATTTCTGACCACCCTAACCGTAAAGTGGGAAAGATACAAACAATATCGACTCTGCAGCAAGATTATCAATAACAACGGTCATTCGGATTAATTCAAAGATCCCTCCGGAATCTATTCCTACAATCGACATAGGCATGAAAACCGGACCAGATTAACGACGATAGAAGACGCAGCAGGAATTATTCTGCATGATTGTGTCGATTATGCGGAACCAACCATTTGAAAGCAATATTCCGATAAATGAAGACTCGTCGATTCGAGAAAACATTCAGCTCGGAACTTTTGAGTGCTGTCGAACTGATTTCATTTGGCAGAACTCAAGACTCAGAAACCAGGAGACTTCAGGAGATGATAGCAGGAACTCGCTTCTCCGCTCGCGTTTTGATTTTCAGCGCGATTTCTGGCTTAGTGCTAACTAATACAAATTTACTGTCTGCGGAAGAACAATCCGTCCAGATCAGTTCTAACAAGCATCAAAGCACAGAGACAGTGCGGAACCCGCAAAACACATTATTAGGTGCGATTGAGCGTGAAATGCATTCCGCGCGCCGCATTACAAAACCACGTATCTTATTCCCGGAAAAGGAAAAGAAACCATCCCAGATTCAACAGGTCGGATTGACTCTGAATCCGAAAGCGCTTTTTCAAAAGCATAGTAAACCTTCTGAAGAGAAACAACCAGAACAGAATCGTCCGGTGATCTACAGTGGCGGTAATCCGTCATCAATTCCTCAATATAAGGCCGCAGTTCCTCAGCCGAATGCGAACCCTGGTCAAAGTGAAATCCAGCGTCAACTGGAAGCATTGTACCGTCGAGATGGCCGGACGATGCCTCCCATGGATTTAAACGCATTGCCCAAAACAGCCAATAATAATTCCGGGATCGGAGGACGAGGCGCAGTCAACCCGGCTCCTGTCCCACAAACGTCTGCAACACCTCAGAATTTTGCTGGAACTCCCCAACAAAATCTGTTCCAGCAACCAGATGAAAAGAAGAAATGGTACGATATGTTCTTACCATCCAAAACAAAACACACTCCCAAACGACTTCAGCAATCGCACCAGGTTGTTAAAAAGGCTCCAGTCGATCCTCCTGTAACCGAAAACACTGCAACTCAAACATTGCCTGAATTGCCAGCGGCACCGGCTCCACTCACTCAGCCGTTCATTGCGGGACCACAGCAACCGACTGTAATCGAAGAGTCCGTTGCCAAGACCGCGCAGCCATCGGCAGAAGAACTGGAAGAAGATGAACGCGAAGAGATGGCAGAGGAAGAAGCAGAACGACTTGAAGAACAAAAAATCGCTGCTGCTAAAGAGGCGAAAGAGACTTTCGTTGCTCCCGTCATGATTGAGGAAAAGACAACAGAAGTCACTCAGGAAAACCTCGTGAAGAATCCGGAAGATGATTTCAATAATCTGTTTCCGGAAATGTCTGAAGAACAGGCAGACGGACTCAAGAAATCAGCAGTCGAACCCACTTCACCCAAAACGCCCTTCAGTGGACTGGTGCTTGAAGAAGAAGGTCTGGAAAAAACGGAAGAGAAACAAGTGAAGTCGGCTGCACCGACCAAGCAACTCGCTCCGCAGATGGCACAGGAAAGCCCAAAGAAAGAGGTTAATCCTTTTGAACCTCAACCAGAACCTCAGGCTGATCCTGTCAAGGAACTGAATCCTTTCGAAGTTCCAGTTGAAAAAGTTGTAGAAAAAGAAGTGGAGAAACCCAAAGAGAATCCATTCAAACCACAACCGGAACAAAAACTGGAAATACCACCTGCCCTGCCAGCGAAACAGGTCGCATCGAATGAGCAGGACAGTTCGATTGAAAAGAAACTGGCACTCATCGCCAGCCGTGGCAACATTAAAGGTCTGAAGGGCTTCTGCCCGGTTGCCTTACGCGATAACAGACTGCTGGTGGACGCCCGACCTGAGTTCAGTTCGTCTTTCAAATCCATGAACTACCAGTTTGCCTCACTTGAGAACAAATTGAAGTTTGACCGGGAACCTGCCAAATATGCCCCCGCTGCCGGAGGGAGTGATATTGTGTTTTTGGTTGATCGTCAGGATGATAAAGAAGGAACCTTGGATTTTGCATCCTGGTATAAAGGTAGACTCTACCTGTTCAGCAACCAAGCGAATATGGACGCGTTCATGAAAACCCCGGCTTTATATGTTGGCGTTGAATAATCTGTGAGCTTTGTTCCTGCTGCTCCTGGTAAGCTCCCGATAATCTATCCGATTATCGGGGGCTTTCTTTATTTAACAGAGCGACTGGAAAACCAGCGAGAAGAAACAATCGCTTCGCCCGCGATCAATAATTTCCGCCAGCGAGGCAACCCCACGCGGGACGAATACACATCGTAATCCATGCGTTCAATTTCATTCAATATTCCGCCGTAAATACGATACATGGCTCTGAGAATTCCCTGTCCTGCGGGAGAGATGTAATCAAACAAACGTTCCGAGTTTTGATAAAAGCCTCTCGTTCTTTGCACCTCAAACTGCATCAGGCTTCTGAAACGATCGTCATAAATCTGGGCCTGTATATCGGGCCGCAGGTAACCGAAGCGGTCTAAATCATCCTGAGGCAGATAGACTCGCCCCATCTCCACATCTTCAGTCAGATCGCGCAGGATATTCGTCATTTGAAAGGCCAGACCACATTCAATCCCCGCATCAAAAGCGCGATCGTCGTGAAAGCCCCAGATGTGAATGCAGCACAATCCCACAACCCCGGCAACGCGATAGCAATAGTCAGCTAATTCATCGAACGTTTGAAAAGCAACGGGATGCAAATCGGATTCAACGCCTGCGATCACTTCAAAAAAATACGTTTGAGGAATCTGATAGCGTTGAATAATATCCAGCAGCGCCGGAAAACAGGGATCGTAGCTTTGCTCTGCTGAAGCTGTATTATTTTCTAAAACCTGTTGCAGCGCAACGCGCCATCGTATTAAAGATTCTGCACGCTCAGCGGGTAAACATTGTGGCTGGTCGCCCAGGTCATCGACAGTTCTCATGTAGGCGTACAAAACGCACATCGCCTGAAACTGTTCTCTGCGCAAACCAAGAAAAGAATAATAGAAGTTCCCCGCGGTCTGTTTAGCCAGTTGCTGACAGTAAGCATAGGAATCAGAAAGGGAAAATACGGTCATCGAATCTCATAGATCGGCGAAAAAACGACAGAAAATCAAACACCTGCGAGCCATGATAACCGCAGACACATCAAATTAGAATCCGCCTCTGCCCCCCGAGGAGGATCCGGTTCATCAAATATTACGAAATTCCTGCCAGACGCAGGCAACCATCACCGGCACAGATTTACACAACATGAATCCTCGCGGGAACGAGCCAGTTTCATCGCACAAATCCCCCTTGTTTTTGCCGGGAATCCACAAAAAATAGACAAAATCATATCAACGCTGGCTCCCCTTTAGAGCGTACAGAGAGACAGAAGTCATTCTGCGACGCTTGATTCACTTCGGATTCACGAAGTCAGCCCAATGACGCACACCCTGCACTAATGCAATTTGTTTGCATTAGACATTGACTCCTGCAAATGATTTGCAATAATGATTGCATTGTTGCACGAATTATGTGTCCTTTATTCGAACAGGCGTCCCGGAGTCCAGAAATGAAAATTGTCAAGAATACCCGACGCGGCTTTACCTTAATCGAGCTTCTGGTTGTGATCGCGATTATTGCGATTTTGATTGCCTTACTCTTGCCAGCGGTGCAACAGGCACGTGAAGCAGCCCGCCGCAGTCAATGTAAAAACAATTTAAAGCAAATCGGACTGGCGCTTCATAATTATCACGGAACCCACAATCTCTTTCCTTCCGGATGGATCGGCGTTGAACCCGGTGTGGGAGCCAATGCGCAATTCGGCAGCGGTTGGGGTTGGGGAACGATGGTCCTCCCTTATCTCGATCAAACTCCCTTATATAACCTGATTAACTTTGATCTCGATATCAATAACACAAGTCAGCCGTCAGGAATCATTGATCTGGCTCTAACGGTCTATCGTTGTCCTTCAGATCCTTCCGACAACACTTTTGAAATCGAACAGGAAGGAAGCCCGGGCACAGTACTCGCAAAGCTTGGAACAGCCAATTACATTGGTGTGTTCGGCAGTGATGAACTTGATGATTGCGGGATCACTCCCCCCGGTACTGCCTGCAAGAGTACTGGAGTCTTCTATCAAAACAGTAATACCCGTTTCCGTGATATTACTGACGGAATCTCCCAAACGCTGTTTACAGGCGAACGAAAAACGAACAAAACTTTGGGTTGGCATTCCACGTGGGTGGGAGCAGTCCCGAAAGGGGAAGAAACATTCGTCCGCATTCTGGGTGCAACCGATCATGTCCCTAATGATCCTGCAGCGCACTTCGATGATTTCAGCAGTCACCATGTCGGCGGAACACAGTTCCTGTTTGGTGATGGTCGCGTTCGTTTTATTACCGAGAATATCGATCTGAAAGTCTATCAGGGATTATCAAGTATTAAAGGGGGAGAAGTCAGCAATTTCGAATGATCTTCAGCATGTAAGCTGCTACTTCAACGTAACGGTACGACAAAAAACGACCAGATCATGTCTGGTCATTTTTTATTCCCGTCCCGTGCGAAAAAGGTCATTCAGCCGAAATCCAGCAATTCAACAGACAATTGAACATATCACAAACACTCTCAGGTCCGGCTCTTGAGTCTGCGGGCTATTTTTCCTAAAATGAGCGACCCGGCGGGAGTTGTGCCAAAACCTGCCTTTTTTGACTTCAGAAAGATTTTTTCAAATGAATCAATTCAAACTCACATTGGTTTGCCTGATCACTTTAGTCAGTTGTCCACAGCTTTTTGCACACCCTGGACATGGAACAGAACAGGCCGCCAATCCTCACGGCATCCTCCATTACCTGACAGAGCCGATGCACCTCATGCCCTTCGCTGCGGTTGCTCTTTTTGTATTTCTGTTTGTCATGGGGAAAAAAAGTCTACAGCGCTTCCGAGATCAGCGTCAGACTGTTGTCATTCCCCGCGAAGACAAGCAGAACTAGTCAGCCAGAACGAATCAACGTTTCAATTGATTTCGGCGGCTTCAGTCGCGCGCTGAAGATAAGTGCGAATAGCCTGCTGGTGAGTTTGCTCTGCTGTATCTCGTTCCTGCGCGGCGATGATTTTGTGCCGATTTTCCCAGAGCAGTTTGATTGTCTCGCGCAAGGCACGAATCAGCCGCTGCTCCACGCATCACTATAATGTGTACTTCAGGATTCAGGGACTCAGCGCACCGAGCTTCAAAAAGCGAAACTGCGCGATCACATCCATCCCACCCACTCAGAAACACTTCTTTATTTCCGGTGAATCATTCAACCGAGAATTTATGGATTGTCGTCTGCTCATAAACTTTCCCCGGTTTCAGAATCGTGTTCGGGAATTCAGGCTGATTGACAGAATTGGGAAAATGTTGTGTTTCCAGACAGAATCCGCCCTGCTTCTGATAACCACCACTCGCATCGGTTCCGTCAAGAAAATTTCCGGTATAGAACTGAACGCCGGGTTCGGTTGTCAATATTTCCATGACCCGCCCGGATTGGGGATCTTTGACCCGCGCACAGAAAGCAGGCTGTTTTTCAGTCGGGTTCACAACCCAGCAATGGTCGTATCCCCCTTCCACCTGCGCGATTCGTTCGCCGATCTTATGGGCGGATGTAAAATCCATCGGCGTCTCTTTGACTGTTGCCAGTTCTCCTGTCGGAATCGCGATCTCCGTGACCGGGAGATATTGATCACAATTCAAAACCAGTTCCTGGTCCAGTATGCTTCCTTTGCCTGCCAGATTCCAATAGCAGTGATTCGTAACATTGATCGGCGTAGCCTGATCACTGGTCGCCGTATAATCGATTTTAAGCTCATTCTCGTTGTTGAGTGAGTAGACCACTTTCAGAGTCAACTTGCCCGGATATCCTTCTTCACCATCCGGGCTGACCAGACTTAAGCGAACGCCTACTTCATTTTTATCCGAAAAACTTTCCACAGCCCAGACTTTCTTGTCGAAACCGCGTTCACCTCCATGCAAATGGCTGGGAGGAATATTCTGAGCCAGCTGATACTCTTTGCCATCAAGAGTGAATTTTCCCTCGGCAATCCGGTTCGCAACTCTACCACAGATCGCCCCAAAATAAGGGCCTTTGTTCTCGTAGGCTGCCAATGAATCAAATCCCAGTGTAATGTTTTCCGATTTGCCCTGACGATCAGGCAGATAGACGGCAGTGACTATTGCACCATAATTAATAATATTGACGCTCATCCCTTTATCATTCGAAAGCAGAAACTGCGTAATCTCCTGACCGTCAGCGGTGGTTCCATAAGGCTCGCTTTGAATCGCCAATTGAAATTCATTTCCTGTATTCATTGCAGCATCCTTAGAAGTAGCATCCCCAGAATTGGCCTCAGAAGATTTCGCAGAGGGTGACTTTTCCTGTGAGCAACCTGTCATCAATATTAAAACACCTAACAATCCACTATAGAATTTCCATTGAATCATCAAAATATCCTCTCCCACAAGCGCAGTGAAATTGACAGGCTCAATCTTCGATCAGCATCAAACCAGAATAACAAATCCCATCACAAATGTAATGCAGAAGCAGAAGTTGAAATCTGCCAGACGTTCAGAATCAGGAGCCACCTCATTTTAAAGTCATTTTTTGGCGGATCAAAGCACAGGTGCTTTCATTCAGACCAGATTTGATCGATCTGCCCCAGCATCCGGTCCCGGGAGAAAAAATTCCCTGACACCCACATGTTTCCTCCATTCGATAACTATTGTATTCTTCACGAGGTGCGGGCGGCGATTGTCATTACAGGACATGCCTATCCGATAAATTCATTACTGACGCGAGAATCGAACCCACGCCGCGTATTCACAGGAACACTTATTTTTGGTTAAAAATTCAATTTTCTGACGTAATAATTGACACAAACATCTGGAATAGCATGACTTAAGAAATAATCGCATCCGTGTTTCAAATCCTCCCAAAAACAACATTTTTCTAGCTATAATTAAAAGCAGGTGAATTGATAAAGAGAAATTTTTGGTTCAATATCAGAATCTATATTAAATTCCCATCATTTCCCCCCTCTTTCACGTAGTAAAGACAAAGCGTGTCATTTAACGCGGAAGAGGGGAGGTAGACATGCAGTTAGAAATGGTCGATAAAAAAATAGAGGAAAGAGACTCTCTACCATCTGGAGGCGTAATCAGTGATGCTCGTTTGGTAGAAGCGGCTCGCAAGGGTGATGACAGTGCATTCGGGGAGTTAGTCCTTCGTTATGAAAGACGGCTGATCCGAGTGATCATTCAGTTTGTCAAAAGCCCGGAACTGGCAGAAGATCTGGCTCAGGATACATTCCTGAAAAGCTATGAACGACTTGATCAATTCGACACATCCAGGCGCTTTGGTCCCTGGTTATTTCGAATTGGAGTCAATCAGGCGCTGGACCATCTTCGAAAACAAAAGCGAAGAGGCTGGTGGTTGTTGTTTAGCGACAGCCCCGCTGATACCCCCTTTGACCCGGCTGTTCCGGATCCAAGGAACAAAATTGATATTAAACAGGAAGTTCAAGCGATTCTGGAAGAAATTCCGGAAAAGTACCGTACAGTGCTTGTACTTCGAGATCTGGAAAATTTTTCCACTTCCGAAATTGCCGCAATTCTGGATCGAAAAGAGGCCACGATTCGCTGGCGATTAGCGGAAGCGAGGAATCGTTTTCAAAAACTCTGGTCTACCCGTCAAAATGCTGAGAGCTCCATGTCGAGCAAGGAATAGAGACATGTACTGCACACAATGCAATGGTTTGAAATCACGAGTCGCCCTGGCCGTTGGCAACGACTTGTCTGGTACCGAGCTGATCCTTTTGGAAAAACAGCTCAAAAACTGTGATCTATGTCGTTCCCAATATGAGGAACTTCAAAAAAGCTACGACGCACTCCAGCAGCAATTTGACAGTGCGCCTGTCCCCTCCCTTCAGGACAGTGTCTGGCCGAGGGTCTCGGCCAAAATTGCAGCGAGTCGGCGTAAGAATCGTCCTACCCGGTTCAATTTTCTACTACCTACTCTGACGACGGTCGCCTGTTGCCTGGCGCTCCTGCTGGTGACAAATTCTCCCCAGTCTGAGCAGCAACGCTTTGCTCCTGCTGTGGGTTCCGTCCATCCCGTTGGCCTGATTGGCAGCCAGAATCTGAACACTGTCGATAATGTTTTTGGTACTCTTCCCGAAAAACAATGGGGGTCACCTGAAGAATTACTTCAGCTCAATAGTAATCCTTATGGATACAATTTGCCCCGTTTAAAGCACGATACAACAAATTCCTACAATTTACATTCGGTTAAATTTTAGCTATACTCTCTTTTCCAAACTAAGGCTGGTCAATCGACCAGCCTTTTTTTTATGATGAGGCCCAGAGCGACTCACCACACCAGGCTGGTGTGATTCATATGACTCGGAAAATGAAATCTGCCAATGTCAATTACAGTCTCAACTGCAACTACAGCCGAGCAATCAGAAGCTTCCGAGTTTATTTTTGCCGATTCATCAGAAGCAGAACGCGAGACGCAAATACAGGATTTCATCGATTCGATCACCAGTGGCGAAACCAACCAACACCAGATTCTGCTGGCCAGAGAATCCGGGGCGCTGGTTGGAGTAGGAATTCTGGTGTTTACTGATTCTGCAACGGCTTTTATCTGGCCCCCCTTTACCAGACGCAACGATTGTGCCGTCTCGATTTTACAGGAAATGGTCAAGCGGATCGATCATTCGAAAGTCAGCATCGGTCAATCACTACTGAATCCCGGACAAATAAAACAGCGCCAACTGCTAAGTCGTAATGGATTTCCGCATCTGACCAATTTGATGTTCATGAGACATCCTCTGACCACCTTTCACCAACCAGACTGCCTGAATGAGGCACGGCTCCCGTTACAATGGATCAAATTTGAGGAACAGCAAAATCGTCAGCGTTTTCTGGATCTACTGGATCTGACACACGAATCCTCTCAGGATTGCCCGGCTCTGAATCAAATACGAACTGCAGAAGAATCATTAGAATCTCATCGCAGCTCAGGGGACTCCGACCAGAAACACTGGTACCTGTTTCATCGGGAGGGTGTTGATCTGGGCGTACTACTGTTATCCGAACATCGGGAAGACAATATCTGGGAAGTGGTCTACATGGGTGTGGCACCCGAACAGCGGGGAAACGGCTATGGAACGGCTATTATTCAGCATGGATTACTCGAGGCACAGGCTCATCATCAAGCTGCTGTGATCCTTGCCGTCGATCACAAAAATTCCTACGCGATAAAGATTTATGAAGAATTAGGATTTGTCAGACAAAACACTTTAAGCGTCCACGCACGGCTTCGTTCCCAATTCCCGGAAAAAAAACAGGAATTTCATTAACATGTTTTGAACAAGCCGTCGACTGCTTCCCCAACCTTTTTTCCGGCAAACTTGTCATTTTCTACTGGTAAAACAGCTTTAAATTTCGGTCTGAAAAATCTGAAGAAATTCCTCTCCGTTTCTGTTTGACTCTCTGCCAATTCAAGCTAGTATCAGAGCCACTGAATGAGTAAACGCGGCGTCGTCGAAGACCAATGCCTTAAATCTTCAATGACGCTGTTAACAATGGAGCTTTTTAGCGCATCATTTCCTGATACATCTCACAACCATGATCGATACGGAAAAAGCAGGATTTCGCTTTTTCTTGTATTATGGGTGGGAATTTTGCGCGCGGGGGGAGGGTGCAAGATGCAACCCACGTCTTTGGCAGTGGAGGGTACGCTTTGTGCTTCGACAACAGAGCAACCAACGGAAGCCAAGCTGGGGCCTGCTACAACCGGATCGAATGAGCAATCAATTTACCAATTGCTTGCGCGGCAGGTCGGTGAACGCAGCTTCCAGAACTGGTTTGCAGGAAAAGTCAGCCTCAAGCTGGATGGGAGTTTCCTTGTCATAGGAGTCGCCAGTCCGTTTTTACTGACCTGGATGCAAAAAAAGTTTTCTTCCGAGATTTATGCAACAGCCATCGCCTGTATTGGTCCGGCGGCGGAATATCGTTTCCAGGTGAATCCGGATCTCGTCGGAGTCACTCAGAACAAAATCCAAAAAGCAGACTCGGCTCTCGCCGCTGTTGAACGGACGGCTCTGGCTCCTGCCGGCGCTGGCGAAATGAAAGCGGAAAAAGCGAGTGAACGCACCGAGCAGAATCAAAACAAAAAACAAACAGCGACCTACAAAGGAAGACACTTTTCTGATCTCTCTTCCTTTGTGACGGGAAAATCAAATCAACTGGCCTACATGGCAACGCTTCAAGCCAGTGATCAACCAGGGGCGTTATACAATCCTCTGTTTATTCATGGCGGTGTGGGAATCGGTAAGACTCATCTGTTAGAAGGGTTCTACCGCAAGATCCGACAACTATATCCTTCGCTGCAAGTGGTATTTCTCACCGCAGAATCATTCGGGAACTATTTCTCGAAAGCGTTACAGGAAAGATCTCTGCCCGGTTTTCGTCAGAAATTTCGAAATGTAGATGTACTTATTATTGATGACATCGATTTTTTTGAATCGAAACGGATCTTTCAGGAAGAGCTGCTACACACTATCAAACATCTGGAAAGTCACGGACGCCAACTGGTCTTCTCGTCAGACAGGCACCCGCGCCTGTTGACGAAAATGAGTGAGGAACTGACCACACGCTTTCTTTCCGGATTAGTTTGCCGAATCGAATCACCTGAAGTGGAATTACGACTCGCCTTAGCCCGTCAGCGCGCCTTGAAGTTAAAGACACTCATTACTGAGGGCGCACTCGAGTATGTCTCACGCCGATTTACCAATAATGTGCGGGAACTGGAAGGCGCGATCAACTGCCTGCAGACTTATCACGTGATGACCAAACAGAAAATCACAACTTCGATGGCGCGTCAGATTCTGTCTGACCTCGAACGTGATTGTATCCGGATCATTAAACTGGATGATATCAAACAGATCGTCTGTTCCACCTTTGGAGTTTCCGAGACAGACTTGAAATCATCTCGCAGAGCCCGGAATATCAGTCAACCACGCATGCTGGCCATGTTTCTGGCCAGAAAACTGACTCAGGCAGCTTATAGTGAAATCGGAGAATTTTTCGGCGGACGTAATCACAGTACTGTAATGTTCGCCGAAAAACAGGTGCGAAAATGGCTCGAGAATCGTGCTTCGATTCATGTCGCGCTGCAGGAATGGACCACGGAAGAAATCATTGAATCTCTGGAACAGCAGCTGTTAGCCAGTTGATCTGATGAGTTGAAATGGCGTCCTGCTCAATACTGACTTTGCTGAACGGGATACTGGGACTGAGAAGCGGGCTGCTGAGTCCCCCATTGAAAGGACGATGGTGCTTGCTGGTTTGCGTTCTGGTTGAATGAATTCTGGCTGCGATTGAGCGGAGGATTCATACCATTCTGATACATGTTTCCTGAAACTCCCTGATTCATATTCGAGTTCGAAGAACGCATATTGGCCGGGGCCACCTCTTGATTATGGGAATACATGGCTGACGGGGGCAATGCGGAAGAGACCTGCTGAAAACCTCCCGCATTCCAATTCTGTTCAAAGGAAGTCAGACCATTCGAATGTGGAGACTGCTGGCTGGATAATTCATAACCTGCCTGCCTGATTCCCATAGATTGCTGCTGCTGGTAAAGAGGCTGCCCGACCTGCGACTGCCGAATGTTCTGACCGCCCGCCTGATAAATATTCTGATCTGCCACCTGTGCTGAAGCTGGCAGCAGATTGTTCGCTGGAAACTGTGCGCTCATCAGGCGTGAGTTATTCGTGTTCTCCTGCCCGTTCACTGCAACGGGAAACATCTGCCCGGGCCCCATGTTCATTCCGGTACGAGCCGCTTCCCGGATCAGTTGCTGATCATTTCTCTGTTGCATACTTTCTGAATTTGGCTCTCCTGGTTGGACCGGAGACTGTGTTGAATTCATTCGGTAATCGGGGAACTGTCCCGGAACCTGATATTGATTTCCATACATCGGTTGTCCGGCCTGAGGAAAATTGCCAGGCATTCCCTGTTGAGGCATCTGCTGCCCGTTCATTTGAGAATTGTTATAGGGCACGTCCTGGTTCTGATACTGCTCCTGCTGCATCGGTTGTCCCCTTTGGGACATATAGTTCTGATATTGTTGCTGCTGCAATTGCAATTGTTGTGCTTGCTGGTTTTGCTTCTGCTGTTGTTCTTTCATTGCCCAATAATTGGACGCTTCGACTGCCTGAGCGATCCCCGGATCACCGACTGGTGGCCAGGCCTGAATTTGGGGTGTTCCACCTGCAGGCGTCGGAGTCATCCCCGACGAATTGACCATGAATTGACGAGTATCTTGAACAGCTCCGGAATGAGCCGGATCACCAGTCATTTGGTTTGTCATCGCCTGATTCGGCATGATTGCGGGCAGCTGTTGCGGCATATTTCGAGCCTGCATGGCTTTTTCACGTTCCCGTTTCATCATTTCTGCAATCTGCTGGGTCGGGTTCATTCCAACTGGAGTCAGCATGGGATTGGTCTGTTCTACTTGGCGCTCACTGGCAGCAGTTTGAACCTGCTGACTTAAATCAGCCTGAAACTGCCCTACCGGTTGGATTCCAGGAGCCGTATTCTGGGGGGCGACCATCTGCACTTGATGCTGGGTGATCATATTTCCCTGAGCCAGATTATTGTTGAGCTCAGCGTCGGGGAATAGTTGAGCAAATTTGAGTTGAGCCTGCGCTTCACCACTCGTCATGCGAAACAGAGCCAATGCCTGATCGTACTGACCTGCGCGGCCATAGAACCAGCCGAGATGATCGAGTGAGCGTGCATGCCTGGGTTGAAGTTTGAGTGCCTCATGTAAATATTTTTCACCATAATCATCGCGTCCCTGCAACATGTAAGAATAGCCAATATCACTGAGAAGATCCGCATTAGATGAATCTATTTTTAATGCTCTCAGGTAATAAGCCTCTGCCGCAGGAAAGTTCTGCTTTTTATCTTCAATAATCGCCAGACGATGCAATGCTTCATAGTTGGCGGGATCGAGAGCAAGAACACGTTGATAATACCCTTGCGCCTTCTCAATATTTCCAGTCCGGTCAGCATCATAAGCCAGATTTAATTCCTGTTGAACCGTCGAATCATCCGGTTGCCTGGCTGCTTGCTGTGTCGAACTCAGAGGCAAGGCTTTGGATTCCGCTGCCACTGGAAGGCGATTTTGCCTTTGATCTTTTACAGAACGTTCTGCCAGGCTGGCAGGCGAATCAACTTGACCATTCCGCCGCTTCGTGCCTGAACGTACTTTCGCCCGTTCTTCAGCCATTGCTTCTCTTAGATTTTTCTGTATGGCAGATTCGTTATCCGTTTCAGAATCCTTCTGCGCCAGCGTGCCCGATGATTGAGAACGGCTCGCAAAAGGACCGGACTGACATCCACTCCACACGATGCAGAGTACTGACAGAAAAACAATCTGTTGAAACATTCGAGTTTTCATCGGGTATCAACCTTGGCTCAGCGAATGCAGATCGCTTTGTTTGGTTCTTTTCAATAATTTTCAAAGCCTTCAATCTCAATGATGCTCACTACAAATGTGACTCGAAATGCTCGGCTCAAACGACTGTTTTGCCGGTAAAGATCACGAAGTGGAGAAGCTTCTTCGACTGGATTGACAGCAAAGAAAAGCGAAATTGTAAATTGGGGGAGGAAAAATGAGAGAGAGAAAGGGGTCTATCTGAGATTAAGGCAGGGATTCTATGCCGATTTTCTAATCGTGTCGATACGAATTTTGAAACAAATTCCCCAGCCAGTAGTCTCGAACCGACGCGATGGTCACGGAGTGCGTTTCACTCCAAAGAAAAAACTCGTTCATTTCCCCTAAGCCGCTAACTAGCAGTCATTTACAACGCCTCAAAAGGAATCTCCCCGAGGCGTTTGTGATCTCATTTTACTCAACCTCAAATCAGACTTAGCTGATGCTGATTCCGTTCAGATTAAAAACCGAACCCACCACCGCCGCCGCCGCCGCCACCACCGCCGCCGGCACCACCACCGCCACCGCCGAATCCACCATTGAGTCCTCCACGTGTGGAAATGAACCGGTAGTAATCGGCCTCCGCCTCGCGTGAGTTCAGAGAGCGTCCATAAGGAGTGGAAACGATGGTACGTTGATCTGCATCCTGGTTTCCAAGATCCGTTAAAATCCGGGCAATCAGTTGTCGTCGATAGGCGTCTAATTCCGGCGCATAATTATTATCGCTGCGTTCGACAATCACAGGATAGGGAGCACTTCTCATCCGTGCCCCAATTTCGAGAATGTGATCTTTCCCGTTTGTGGTAAGCTCTGCAGTGTTCTCGACGAACTCATTTCGATTGATGATAAAATCGACCGCTTCCGCATTGGATTCCATTGTGTGATAATGCGCACGATTCACACTGCCCAGCGGGTAGACTTCGGGAATCGCTAACGAGCGTTTATGTAATCCCCAATTTCCGCCACCGCCCCAGCGACAACAGCCGGCAACCAGCAGCATGCAGGAAGCAGAAAGAAAGAATTTTTGAAATATTGATAGTCGGGCCATCATGTCCCTCAATTGTTTTTGTAACGACGTTTTATCTTATATTGATTTCCAACATACGGCGTTATCTTAGAAATAAAGATAAATCGTATCTTGTTTTAAAATCTATAAATGACATTCTGTCTTCAATAATCACTCATGGAATTACTTTCCCTGACCCATCCAGGGAAATCTTGATCGACTCTTTTGCGGTTCGGCTGATTCCAATCTCATCCTGGGATCCACATACCCGGCCGGTTCGACCCTGCTATCGTAATTATTGTCAGGAGTCGTGTTCTGGAACCGGTCTTTGATCATTTGAGTAAAGCGACGCTGATCTTGCTGTGGCTGATTCGTACCATATCGGGCCTGAGGTCCACTTACACCGGGAGCCGGTGGAGGAGGTAGCGGCTGATACTGGTTAGATGGTGCAGGATTCTGCGGTCGAACAGGTCGAGGCTGTGCTGGAAAAGTACCACTTTGCGGGATTGGTTGAATTGCGGGACCGTTTTGAAAAGTTCCCGTATTCATCGGCGGATAATAAGGAGAAGCAGGTGCCGGATTAAACGGCTGATATCCGACTTCGACCCCCTGGCCCGCCCCGCGACCATAAGGCTGCAACTGGTACACGCCTTTGTCTGGAGCCCCTTCTGTCATCGCATATTTATATAATTCTTTATCCTGAGGCACAGTGACTTCAAATCCCGGATAGGGTGGCACTTCATCTTCTTCCATCGGCCGCACTAACTGAGGCGTCACTGTAATCAATAATTCCGACTCTCCCTGGCTCGATTGCTTGGAACTGAAAAGATAACTGCCAATGAGCGGAAGTTCTCCCAGCCAGGGAATACGCGTGACACCTGTTGACGCATCATGTCCGAATAAACCAGCCAGGACGATTGTCTGCCCCTCACGCAATTCCACTGTCGTCTGAGCCCTTCTGGAATTCAGACCAGGAATACCACCGACTGAGTTACTATCATTAATTTGACTATACTCAGGAACGATTCTCATACGAATCAGGTCCTTGTCGAGTACAATCGGCGTAACCACAATGGAAGTACCAAAACCGCGAAAAGTGGTTGATGTTCCCTGAGCTCCACCGACACCAACAATCGTAGGTACTGCAAATTCACCACCGGCAAGAAAACTCGCTGAGTGACCGCTTAACACGGTCAACGTCGGTCGAGCCATAATCTTAGTAGTTCCATTCTGCGCCAAAGCATTGATCAGCACATTCACTTCACCGGCTTCAAAAATACCCGTCAATGTGGAAGGTACTCCCCCCATCGTAGAACCGATAAATTGCCGCCCGCCATCAAACAGAACACTTAAATCAACACCCAGCTGTCGCATCATGGTGCGGTTCATCTGAGCAATCGTCACGTGGATCATTACCTGAAATTCACCAGGAATCTCCAGCATATTGACAATTAAAGAAGAGGCATAATTGTTGCCTATTCCGTTAATTCCATCACCAACTCCTCCTCCATACCCTCCGCCATAAGCGCCAGCACCATAAGGCTGAGGACCACCAAGGTTTCCGTCAAAGTTAATCACTTCACCGCGAATCACGGAAAGAATATTGGCAGCTTCTGAAGCATCAGAGGCTTCCCCTTTGACAATAATCTTTCGCGAAAGAGGAATCAGATAAACTTTACTGTTCGGAAATAATACCGCTATTTTGCGTTCCAGTTTGCCGTAATCGATACGTCGCTGGTTCTCCAGACTGGGATCCTGAATTGTGTGAACAAGATACGTAATCGGACTTTCATCGCCTTCGAACCAGAGTGTTAAAGTGGTTGTCCCCAGCTCTAAACCAACAATCGCCACTTCCGTAGGTGAGTAGGTGACAAACTCGATAATGGAAGGATCTGCAATCGCGTATCGTCGAATCCTCGAATTCGTGATCACCAGCTGACTGCGGCGAAGAATAATCTCCATCTCATCAAAGATTCCCGGTGTAGATCGAATCTGTGTCGGCAATGGTTTCCTGGTAATTCGTCCCGTATCCTGAACCATACGGATACGCGGTCCTGCTGATTGATGTTGTGTATTCTGAATTGGAATCATTCCCTGTGGATACTGCTGATCCTGGGAATGCTGCTGATATTGGTCGGAATCTTCTGACTGAAATTGATTAGGCGCAGGACCATACCCAGCTCCCCGTTGAACCGGAGGCGGAGGCAACTGGAGCATGGAAGGTCCCTGGCTATATACCGATTGAGCGTTACATAACGAACTCATCAATAGAATCGTTATCAATGGAAATGTAATTTGACATTGATTCTTATCAAAAATCCGAAATGCCGATCCGTGGCAGTTCTTCTTGAACATCCGCAGTTGCTCCCCAATTACCTGCAAAGAGGAAAAAGGTAATTTGCGTAATACTAAAATTCGTGTTCAGGCCTGAAAAAACCTGTGAGTTCTTCACAACAAGGCGAAGAACAATAAATCGTGTTTATTTCGTATCAGCAAATTTTCCCTAACTTACTGATTGATCATCTTTTCAGGGCATGAATCATCGCGTCAGTTTTGATTGAGATTCAGAACAAATCTTCCAAATCGCAGAAAGAAAGAACGCAATCTGGGTAGATACATACCACATTGTATTGTTTGTATCGGCTGATCACGAAAAGAGGATTAGAATGGTTCGACTTAATTTTCCTCTTCTAACTAACCCGGCACGGGGAAACCCCTACATTTTAGTACGGCATAAAAAAAACCCAGGCGGAAAGCCTGGGTTTTATATAGGGAATCTAGAGCACATGAAAAATGTTTTATTCGTTATTCCTGCCCTGCATTTTTACCATCGATAATTGGTATCACGATTGTAAGTCGGAGCGCCTGGATTATACCAGGGGCGTCTGTAACTGTAGGATGGAAAACGATAATGGCCATATTCATTCGAGCGATAAAACCCGGGACCAAAATGTTTTGTATAAGGATCGCTGGATAAAGCCTGGTTTTGCATTCCAACGTTGGCTTCATTTTCACCGCCGAACCAGGTCTGTCCCGCTTTCATACCTACGCTCGGTCCTGTCATTCCATAAGTTCCGCCTGGTCCCTGAGTTGCACTGTAGTAATAAGGAGAACCCACTTGCGGAACCGTATTGTTTGGCAGCCAGTATTGATTCCCTCCCTTAACGTAAGGCCCCCCCTGATAGCCGGGCACAGGGCGGGTCAATGCATCCTGGTTCTGGGGAGCTGGTACGGGTTGAGACTGATATTGCTGAGGCTGTTGTTGATATTGGGGCCGTGCATTCGCCGCAGGATCTGGCTGCGGAATAACAGAACTGGGAGGCGGCAATGTGGCTGATTTTCCCAGATTAGCGCCCGGTATCACAACATCATCAGCATAGACGGCCGTTGATCCCATTAACAACACCGCTATCGCTTTTATGATTGTAAATTGTTGCATGATTGGTCCCTTACACTTCATGTAAGTATTTCAAAACATCGGTGTTTATGATTAAAAGCTGGCATAACTTACCATTTTGCAAGGCACTAAAAGTAAATCCATACCGAATCTATCTATGATCGCGAGCATCCCTGCTGACCCCGACAGAAGGGGAGGCAACATCTTCCGAACCACTTGTTCGATTCGTCTTACGTCAGATCAACTCAAGTAACTCGATGGGCATTTTTCGCGTCGACAATGAAACCTACACCATGATTATTCTTCAGGGCCGGAAACCACGAAAAAGTTTCTGGATCAACCCCGGTTTCGGCAGATACTGCCGGTTTATTTTCACTGGATGATCTAACCAGATTTGAAAATATTCTGGTTGTAGCGCGCTTATGTGATTTACATATTGCGATTTTTGTGATGAACCTGAAGGAAAGGCGCTTTGATCGACCGATAAATAAGAATGCCGGAGCATATCTCTCCTGCAACAAACTCAATGCTTGAACCAATTCATAAAACAGAACATGGTCTCTGTTTTATGAGACAGAGGAATTTCGGATATGTGTACTTCTTTTTTTGCCATTGTCATTGCTGCTGCCATCGGCGGAGATCCTGCCGACTATAGTGCCGCCGAAGTTCAGTATGATTCAAACTACCCCATGACATCTGCCGGGGTGACGGGTGGAATTTATGGAGATCCACTCTATCCCTTCGATTCACCATACCCGTGGCAGCATGCTTACTTTCAGGAAATCTCGCCTTACAGCGGTTATCATTATTTTAAACCTTATAACTACCGCCATGTTCTCTCACAAACTCAGACGGCTGCAGGCTGGGGAATCACTCCTCAACTTGCCTATTCACAACATTTCTGGAATCGATACCAGGAACAGGCTACCTGGAAAAACTACGCGCTGCCTCCACGGGAAGAAGATATCGAAGAAATTCAGCAGCGGAAGCGACAATACCAGGAAGAGCGCGAACAGAAAACTTCCTCTTATCAGCAGCAACCAACAATGATGCCCGTTCAATATCAGGCTCCTTACCAGCAGCAAAATCCCTATCAACAGCAGCAGTATCAACAACAGCCTTCGCAACGGCAGTTTCAACAACGGCAGTTTCAACAACAGCAGTATCCGCAACAACAGTATCCGGCTGTAACACGCGGATACAATAATCGGGCGCCCCGATATTGATACCAGAGAACTCAGTTACGTCCGCTTTAGGCGGGGTCGGTAGAAAGCACACGTAAGACTTCCTCTTTCGTAACAGGCTGAATCAAACCCCGCTCGGTGATGATACCCGTAATATATTTCACAGGCGTCACGTCAAACGCGGGGTTGTAAACATCGACACCGTCAGGCGCCGTCTGTTTGCCGAATCCATGTGTGATCTCTTCAGAATGACGTTCTTCAATCGGAATCTCCGCGCCACTCTCCAGACTCAAATCGAACGTACTGGACGGTGCCGCTATATAAAACGGAATCTTGTGGACGCTGGCTAACAAAGCCACCGAATAGGTTCCGATTTTATTCGCCGAGTCTCCATTGGCGGCAATCCGATCCGCGCCGGTCACAACCGCTTGTATTTTTTGTTCTTTCATCACCCAGCCCGCCATCGAATCGCTGATCAGTGTGACGGGAATTCCGCGCTGCATCAGTTCCCAGGTCGTTAAACGCGCCCCTTGCAGTAAAGGTCTCGTTTCATCCGCGTAAACGTGAATCCCTTTCCCCTGTCGCGCTGCTTCAAAAAAAACCGCCAGCGCGGTCCCGCCCCCTGATGTCGCCAGCCCCCCGGCGTTGCAATGCGTGAGAACTCCGTCTCCGTTTGAAATCAAAGCGGCTCCCACTTCACCGATTTTGTGACACATCACCAGATCTTCCTGTTCAATCAGCCGCGCCTCTTCCAACAACCGCTGATGCATCTCACTGTTTGAAAGCTCTGGTGAATTCGCAGCCAGCTTCTGCAATCGATCCAGCGCCCAGAACAGATTGACGGCCGTCGGTCTGCTGCCCGCCAAATACTCGGAAGCTTCTGTTAATCTCTGATCGAAGTCCGGCCGCTCCGTGCCAGTACCGTTCTGCAATGCCAATACAACGCCATAAGCGGCTGCAATGCCAATCGCCGGTGCGCCGCGAACGCGTAATTTTTTGATTGCTTCCCAAACAGCTTCATCATTGCGGCACTCAATTTCCCGAAACTCGGTGGGCAGCAAAGTCTGATCGATCATTTTCAGATATCCATCTGTTCCGCCAACCCAGAATACCGTGGGAACATCAGACTCGGTTTCATGTTCTAAATTCATATCCGTTCCACTTCCGTTTCAGTGCAATATTCTTCAGTGCAATATTCAAAATCGATTTGATGTCTCAGTGCCATTTTAATCAAAATTGCCTCAAACTAAAAACCCTGCGCTTTCACGCGGTTTTCCATTGATTCTGGTAAACTCACTTTGGTATGCTCAATTCTGCACGCCTTCTTAAAGATCCTTAACTATCACAGGATTTTCCTTCCTGAGTTACTTTCAATTGCGGAATATCAAGGAACCAATGCTATGCTTCAAAACACTCCCCGGAATTTTGCTGCTGTCTGTCTGTTGGCTTTCGCCAGTTTCTCTGTCGTACCGCTGAGCGCCGAAGAACATTGCGACAGCGATTTCGTCAGCATTTTCAACGGTAAAAATCTGGATGGCTGGCAAGGTGCCACCGACGGCTATTTTGCAGAAGATGGCATGCTCATCAGTAAAAAAGACAGCGGCGGCAACCTGTTTACTGACAAAGAATATAAAAACTTTGTCCTGCGGTTTGATTTCAAACTGGAACCCGGCGCCAACAACGGCATCGGATTTCACGTGCCCATGGATCTCAATAAAAACAGCCCTGCTTATGCGGGTAAAGAAATCCAGATCCTTGATGACTCGGCAGAAAAATACGCCAAGCTTCAGAATTATCAGTACCACGGTTCGCTCTACGGAACCGCTGCCGCCGAACGCGGTCACCTCAAACCTGTTGGTGAATGGAATACACAGGAACTTCTGGTCAACGGCAACAAAGTCAAAGTCACACTGAATGGCGCCACCATTCTCGACTTCGATATGACCGACGCCAAGAAAAACGGCACCATGGACGGCAAAGACCATCCCGGCCTGAAGCGTGAATCCGGTCATCTCTGCCTGTGTGGTCACGGCGCTAAAATTGAGTTCAAAAACATGCGGATCAAAGAACTCAAATAATCTGCTGAAACAACCATATTGATCGTTCCTTATTTTCAAACAGGATAAGCACGCATGAGCTCTGAAAAGAAAGCGGCTTCGTCTGAAGTCACGCGCAGAAGTTTCCTCCAGACGGGCAGCACCATCGCTGCCGGCCTGGCCTGGACCGCACAAAGTTACGGAAATATTCTTGGCGCCAACGATCGGATTCGTATCGGCTTCATTGGCGCAGGCGGCATGGCAAACGCGCACATGAGTACGTTCAACGCCATCCGCGAAAAGAACAATCTGGAAGCGATCGCGGTCGCCGACTGCTGGAAAACACGCGCCGATGAAGGCCAGGCAAAAACGGGTGCCAAACACGCGTTTGCCGACTACCGCAAAGTTCTGGAAATCAAAGACATTGATTATGTCACCATCGCCACGCCGGAACACTGGCACTCTCAGATGACCATCGATGCGATGGATGCAGGCAAAGCCGTCTATTGTGAAAAACCAATGACGCACAGCATTCCTGAAGCCCAGGCAGTCATCAAAAAGCAGAAAGAAACCAAGCTGCCGGTTCAAGTCGGCGTGCAAGGCATGTCCGACGATTCCTACAGCTCGGCCGCCACAGCGATCGAACAAGGCGTCATCGGCCAGGTGGTCCAGGCCCAGATCGAATATGTCCGACGCTACGGTGATCAAGGCCCCTGGCGTCGTCCCGGTCTGAAAGACGATGAAGCGAAACCCGCCGACCTCGACTGGAACGCATGGCTCGGGCATGCTCCGAAAGTCGACTGGAATCCGCACCATTACTATGAATGGCGCAACTATTCCCAATACTCGGGCGGCATCTGCACCGACCTGTTCATTCACCGGATTACCAGAATCATGAAAGCCTGCAACCTGCTTTATCCGCGTCGCGTGGTTGGCATGGGAGGCATCTGGCAGTGGCCCGACGGACGCAATCTGCCGGACAACTTTGAAATGATCTGCGAATACCCGCGTGGCATGACCGTTTATGTGCTGGGAACCATGAGCAACCGCGTCGGCATCGACCACCTGATTCGCGGCTATCGCGGCACCCTTTACTTCACTTCGAGCGGCTGGGTTGCCAAAGATAAAGACGGCAAAGTCCTCGCCGAACATAAAAAAACCGGCGCAGAAGATACCAAACTGCATCATACCAATCTGCAGAACCATCTGCGAAATGGCGAAGCGCTGAACTGTCCGACCGAGTTGGGCCTGGCCGGTGTTGTCGCCGTCAACATGGCCAATGAATCCTGGAGATCCGGTCAGATGATGGGCTGGGATACTGAAAACGAAAAAATGGTACCCGCCAATACACTCGAACTCAGTCACTTTCCCGAAACCGATTCCTGAACCGGATTCGCGCATGTCGCAAGTCCTCAATCATTAATTTCACGTTGACAAATTCAGAAATCGACTCATTCACAAAAACGCCCTGTGTTCAGGGCGTTTTTTTATTTTGACTCCCCCGCGCCCGTTTCGATACTGCGTAATAAGTGTGTTTCTCGCGAGTGAGTAAGAACAGGTTCAGTTAAGTTTTCAGCACCACTGAGAACATCAGCACTATAAAACACGCCTGTTTCAGCACGATTTCCCAAAACACTGCTCGTCTGCACCCGATTTTTCACTCGACTTCATACGACATCATCGGAACTTCCCTGAATTTCATTTGAACTTCATAGAATATCGCTGACCTTCGTAAAATAATTTTTGTCGTCCGTCATTGACTCCTGCACGCCCCTGAATAAACTCCACACCAGTCAATATACACGACCCAGGCACCGCGTAGGGGCGTGTATATTGACTGGTGTGGTCGCCCGCGATATCGACGTCCTTTGTGCAATAACAGGCACAATGTCATAACCAGGCCCTTCCCAGGTATGATACAAAATCGAATACCACCAAGGCGGGCAGGCACATGGACCTGCCCCTGCGAATCATTCAAGGCTGTCCTCACCGATATTTTTCGTGTTTTTCGTGGTAGTCATCTTTTTTGGATCATGAAATCGGGTGGCACAGCTGGCTTGCCAACAGTGAAAATGAAAACACAACTCAAAAGTAAAGTAACGCCTCATTCTTCCACCGCCTCAAGGGAACATTTTAACGGAAAGCCACCCGAAGCCAGAACTGAAAAGACCGCACCGATGAAAAGAGCAACTTGAAACTTTGACTACTCAACTCTCTCCACACCTGCCAGATAATCAGGAACACACCCGCAAAGCAAGCAGACGCACGGTCCTGACGACGCGGAATCAAAGCGCGCTGCCGGCAACAAACAAATGAATCTGAACTCAGTCTTTTAATTCCAGTTGAATTGCGTTGTCGCCTGAATCGTTTACATTCACGGTCAGTCCTGAGGTATCAAACTGACTGTATTTTTCGGGGACCAGATATTTGGTCTTTCCGGCGGCGCCGGGCGGGGGTGTCTTACCATAGTTGGGGGAATTCACATCAAAGTAGGAAGTGTCGGCTCCTTCGACAACGCTTTTAAGCACGCTGACTTTGTGTGATCCCGCAATCGCACCATCACCGGGCGCGAAGGTTGTTAACTCGAATTCACCCGCATCGTTCGTCATGCCGGAAGCACCCCGCGCCTGTCCGGTTCCCGTGCTCTGAAAAGAGACAGTGGCCCCTGCGACCGGCGTACCGTTATAGAGTACCGTTCCCTGAACAGGGTAAACTTTCTCGTGAGATTGTTCGCCAATCTCCCCTTCGCCGCAGCCCGTTAAGAACAGAGCCGTTGTAGCGACAAGTAAATAACATCGTCGGGTGTCATGCGCAAGCTGATACATGTTTTTTCCAGATCGAAAATAGTTTGTGAGGAAAGAATTTCTGGCGCCCGGTGTTTTTAATTCACAGAGCGCCAGAAAATACCGATGCCAAACCAGAGCTTAATTGAAGTTGACCACTTCGGAGCAGTTCCGTGTCCCCAAAGCGCCCCAGACGCCAAACGGACTCGCTGTCGTCACGCGGCCTGGTGGAGTGGCTGATGAGTTCCCTGCATCAATGTTTTCACTGATGAAATGCACGGCGCCATCGGCAAACAGACAATGCACGCCCCCCGTGTGCGCACTGGAGGCGGAATAGATGGCGTTATTCGGATCTTCAGAATTCGTACTGTCTGTACAAGAAGGTGCGTTGGGAGGCAGGATCGTCTGGAAACCGGTGAAAGCCGGTCGGCCATCGGCCCAGCGATCTCCACGCAATCGATCGCCGTCACTGCCACTAACATAGCGTTCTTTACTGGCCAGTGTGGCAATGCAGAGCGACGGATTCGACTGAGTTCCCGCCGTACTTTTTCGAACCTGTCCATAAACTTCCTCATTGTCACCACCATAAGAAGGAGACATGCGGATTTCTGACATCGCGATTGTGTTACTGGTGCCGTCGGTAATATCACGAATGCGAAACACGTTCGTGCCGCCGAACAGTCCGCGAACGCGTTCGGGTTCGCGATTCTCCAGTTCCGTTGACCGATCGCCTTTATTAAAGACGTAGCTGGCTTTGCCGCGATCTCGGTTTTGAAATGCGCTATCGGAAGGACACAACAGAGAAGTAATATCCTGGTCCCAGTATGTTGTCGACGTCCAGGGATTCGGCCCCTGATTGGCCTGGCCGGTAATCTGGTTATAAAGGTTGGCTTGGTCGAAGTGAGGCAGCAGACCAAAGTACGGACTTAAGCGAACGCTGTTGTGAGTTGTGCCATCACCGGTTCCGGTCAAACCGGGGGTAAAGGAGCCGAATGTCTCGTGATAGTTATGGAGTGCGAGTCCCAGTTGCTTGAGATTATTTTTGCAATTAGATCGACGGGCCGCTTCACGGGCCTGTTGGACCGCAGGCAGTAACAGCGCGATCAGAATGGCAATGATGGCGATCACCACCAGCAACTCGATCAAGGTAAATGCGCGGCGCGGCAAAGGATTTAATTTCACGTGACTTCTCCTTCATCTAAGAAAATAAGAAAGGACCAGTTATGATATAAACCAGTAGAGACAAGAAACTTTTATCGGGAACAGGATATTTCGCCTGAATCAGCTCCCGCAGATGGCTGACTGAACTAGACTGGAAAGGGCTTAGAACTTGCGTGAATTCTGCATCGGACTCACCTGTGACCGGGCCAACCAGCACAACGTAAACGCTGGTTTATTAATATACAAGTGTATTAATTCAGTTTACAACCAGCTATCATGACTGTCAATTGGTTCAATAGCTAAATTGATATTTAGGAATGTATGTATACTTTCCTAAAAAATAGCCCTGCTTTTTCTGTGACTTGGAGAGCAAAGACGCTCTCAGCGTGCGGTATTCAACTGAGCGGAGAGCAGGCAGCGCGCACAGGGAGCCTGCTCAGTACAGAAGAGCGGAACACGCGGGAACCAGGCAAACCCCTTGCCGGAACATCGGACGGGGCAATCGCTGTGGAAACAGTCTGATATGACGGCCGGGCTCTCCGTGCCTGATTCGACAGTCGAAGCGACTCGGATCAGTGGTCCCTGAAAATGAGGCAGCATAGCCGGAGAAAAAACCGGCGTTATAAATCTGCCTACTGCAGATTTATAACGCACCGCTGCCGGTTAAGATCACTCGGATCGTGCGAAACAGAATTTTCATGTCATTCCAGAAACAGCAGTTTTGTAGATACATCAGATCGAGCGAGACTTTTCTGCGAAAGCCTTCAATGTTGTTATCGTAGCCATTCACGATTTGTGCCACGCCGGTCAGACCGGGTTTCAAGCCCAGGCGGTTGATGTAGTTCGGGATCTCTTTACTCAAGCCTTCGATGAACTCCGGACGTTCCGGGCGCGGGCCGACTAAGGTCATTTCGCCTTTGAGCACGTTCCACAACTGCGGCAGTTCATCCAGCCTGGTTTTTCGCATGAAGCGTCCCAGACGCGTAACGCGCGGATCACCTTTGACGGCGAATTGCGCACCATTTTTTTCTGCATCCACGGTCATCGTGCGAAACTTGTAGAGTGTGAAAGGCATCCCGTAGCCTGATTCATCACGCCGATCAGAACCGGAAACGCGACGATCGGAACTCAGATCGAGTTCCAATAAATCAATCTGCTCCTGACGGCGGTCGCTCTTCGTTTTCTTCCGTAAATTCAAACCGACGCGGGTCTGTCTGAAAATCGCAGGGCCGGTGGAGGTGGACTTGACCAGTACCACCAGAAATAACAGCAACGGAGAGAGCAGAATTAACATGCTGAAAGAGACAACAATATCGAGAATCCGCTTCATCAAACGGGTCCGTTCGGACAAGTTACGAACATCAACGCGCGGCTCTTCCAGATTCAGACGGGTCAACCAATCCGTGGAACGCCAGAGTTCCACATCCAGATACCCCTTGACCAGATCGGACAACTCTCCCTGAGGAATGGGTGTTTTACACGGAATACTGCTGGACTGTCCTGCTGCCATTGAACTCATTGGAAAAACGCTTTCTTGTGTAACGTGCAAACGATTCACGAGTCCTGCACCTTGTACGACAACATCCCGCCTGTCTCAGGCGAATCTGCAACGCACACAATGTCGAAATGAGCGAGGCCTTGATCTGCGCTCGAATCGGACTCCTGTTAGTTTTCGTGCCGGGGGGGTCGACAATATTGCCGCGAAATCCAATGGGGTTTTGCGGCAGTTTTTAAGTACTTCTACTAAAATTTAGCCCCCATTTTCCGACCGTGATTCCTGAGAATTCCAGAATCAGGCAAGCAACAGAAATCGGTATCATTCTGGAGCAGATAGCATAAAAAAAACGGCTACAGGAATGATATCAAATCTAACTCCTGTAGCCGTTATGATGATTATTACATGCCGTTTTCAGTCAACGGCTGTTCTATCGCTCTTAAAGCGAAGAGTCTCCCTTGATCTGGCTGGACAACCCGCCGGCAGCAGGCAGATACATTTTTTGTGCATAGTCCATTACCATCCGGTCTGCATTAAACCGCCAGCCTAAAGTTCGGATGGCGCGTTTCATACGGAAAATCCAACCCAGAGGCAGATCGTCATAGTTACGATTATAATAAAGCGGAATGACTTCTTCTTTGAGTACTTTCATCAGGTTGAGACCATCACGGTCGTCCTGAATCTCCTGATTGACGTGAGTTCGTCCCTCGCCAATCGCAAAACCATTGGTGCCATCAAAGGCTTCTGCCCACCATCCATCCAGAATGGAACAGTTGAGTCCGCCGTTCAACACCACTTTCTGCCCACTGGTTCCGGAAGCTTCCAGCGGACGACGCGGGTTATTCAACCAGACATCAACGCCTTGTACCAGATGCCGCCCGAGATTGATGTCGTAATCTTCAAGGATGACGATCTTTCCACGGAACGGAGGCTCCTGTGTCAATTTGAAAATCCTCTGAATGATCTGCTTGCCCCGTTCATCAGCGGGATGCGCTTTACCGGCGAAAATGAACTGAACGGGACGGTCAGAGTCTTCAATAATTTTCAGAAACGTTTCCATATCCTTCATTACCAGGTCGGCTCGCTTGTAAGGAGCAAAACGTCTGGCGAAACCGATGAGTAAGGCATCCGGATTCAATGCGGTTTTCAAATGGCCGATTTCTTTCTCGGAAGTACCGCGTCGCTCTGCCTGCTGGACGAGTAAATCACGTGAAAAATGAATCAGGCGGTTTTTCAAAGCCTGATGCGTTTCCCAGAGATCTCCCGGCGTGATTTCTTCGATATTCGCCCAGACATCCGCTTCACCCGTTCGATAATACCATTTCGTCGGTAACACGCGGTCATAAATCACACGCATCGGAGCAGCCAGCCAGGTTGGCATGTGCACGCCGTTGGTGATATGGCCAATCGGAATTTCTTCTTCACTGCGCCAAGGCCATAATGATGCCCACATCCGCCGACTGACAACGCCATGCAGGTTCGAAACCGCATTCGCCAGGCGGCTTAGTTTGAAGGCGAGTACCGTCATACAGAATGTTTCCCCTTCATTCTGCGGGTCAACGCGTCCCAGACTCATCAACGCATGATGGTCGAGGCCCAGTTGATCTCCCAGCGGACCCACATGTTCTTCCAGCAGACCGGCATCAAACCGGTCATGCCCGGCAGGAACCGGTGTATGCGTCGTGAACACGCAGGACGCAGCGACTTCGCGTAAGGCATCGTCAAAGGAGAATCCATCTTCGTGCATCCGGTTGCGAACGCGCTCCAGCGGGGCAAACGCCGAGTGACCTTCATTCATGTGAATCACACTCGGCTCGATGCCGATCGCTTCCAGGGCTCTGACGCCGCCGATGCCCAGCATGATTTCCTGTCGAATTCGCGTGCGCTGGTCACCGCCATAAAGTCGTGCGGTCAGATTACGATCTTCGTCACTGTTTTCGGGAACATCCGTGTCAAGCAGATACAGGGGAATGCGTCCGACATCAACCCGCCAGACCTTAGCAAAGATATCGCCCGAGCGTGTCGTAACCGAAATCATCACCGGTTTGCCTTCCGGATTCAGCGCCGGTGAAATCGGCAGGTTCTTCGTTTTGGCTTCCGTATAGGATTCCTGCTGCCAGCCTTCTTTGTCGATATGCTGCGAGAAGTAACCTTCCCCGTAAAACAAACCAATCGCCACCAGAGGCAAACCCAGGTCAGACGCACTTTTCAGATGGTCACCAGCGAGCACCCCTAAACCACCGGAATAAATGTGTAATGATTCGTGTATACCAAACTCAGCCGAGAAATAGGCGGCACAGCGGTGTCCGAGAATCGTGGCGTTTGTCGAACCCCACGTTTCTGATCGCTCCATGTATTCCTGCCAGCGACGATACGCGACATTCACACGGGAATGCAAACTGAGATTGCCTAAGATGTCATCCAGCTGATCGGGCGTGAATTCTTTGAGCAGGACGATCGGGTTATGATTGAATTCCGACCATTTATCCGGATCAATCAGATGGAATATTTGTGTCACATCGGGCTGCCAGCTCCACCAGAGATTCCCGGCCAGGTCGCAAAGCTTTTCGTAAACAGTTTTTTTTCTAGCCATTGAAGATCCATCCAATCAGTTGCAATTTATGTAATTCTGTCATCCCTCAGAATCTTTCTGAGGCTGGTGTTGATCGCTTTCCTGCTCCCTGATGAAACGCGCAGACACGAGTATTTTAAAAAATACGCTCCGTTCAAAAAAGGCAAACAAAGTATAATAAACTCTTGAAAAACTGGGAGTCTTATCAGTCCCTGTTTCCTCAGGATATATGGAACTTCCACTCATTGCCTCCAACCCGCTTTTCCCATTCGCCCCATACTAACCATAGAGATTCTCATGGCGTTTGATGTACAATAAAAAAACGGCCCCCTGCAACAGAATCCCTTTGAGCACGATCGCTGCGCCGGCCAAAATTAATTCCCGATTCTAGAGAAGTTATTTGAATTTGAAAGATATTTCACCATGAATATTCAGCGAATTTCTGACCTGCCTCCACTGCCGCCGCGTCCGGAAAATTCACATAAAGGGACCTTCGGAAAAGTGCTGGTGATCGCCGGCAGTGCCGGCATGAGTGGTGCCGCCTGCCTCGCCGGTATGGGAGCATTGCGCGGAGGCGCAGGGCTGGTCTTCCTCGCGGTTCCGGAATCGATTCAAACCATTGTCTCCTGCTGGAATCCCTGTTACCTGCCCCTCCCTCTGCACATTGATCAGCAAGGCCAACTGTCACAGGTATCCGAAACGCGATTATTCAGCAAAATTCACGAATTCGACGCGGTTGCCATCGGCCCGGGTTGCGGAGCACACGCCTGGATTCAGCACGTCACACGTAAACTTTATGCCGAACTGAAACAGCCGCTGATCGTTGATGCGGATGCCCTGAACGCGCTCGCCGCGTCAGACCAACCCTTGCCGGCTGCAGCGGGTCCGCGGATTCTGACGCCACATCCGGGCGAGTTTTCACGGCTGATCAATCAAACCACCGCAGAAATTGAACAGCAGCGAGAGGCCCTTTCCATCGCGTTTGCAAAACAGCATCAGGTGGTCCTGCTGCTCAAAGGGGCGCACTCGATTATCACCGATGGCACTCGTATCGCCATCAATTCCACAGGCAACAGTGGCATGGCCACCGGAGGCAGCGGCGATGTGCTGACCGGTTTGATTACAGCATTAGCCGGTCAGGGAATGCCCGCGTTCGAAGCCGCACAACTCGCCGCGTATTTACACGGACTCGCGGGAGATATGGCCGCAAAAGACCTGTCCGAACCTGCGATGACCGCCGTCGATCTCCCCGACTACCTGCCCGATGCCTGGCTGCACACCATTCATCAACAAGAGGAACAAACCCACCCCAGGCTGCCAATCATCGAGTAGAAATCCCATCATGAAATAAACAGGGTGATCCCGAAATTCATTCGAGTCACCCTGATCGTCGTTCGCTGTACGCTTGAGAAAGCATTATTTGGTTTTCTGCGAAACCGCCTGACCAGCGGGCATCGGATAAACGGGCGCGCCGGCATCCGGTTTTCGTTTCAGTAATTCGGATAACTGAAACCCATGGTACTTCTGATTCGCAGCCGGGTCACCGTCGGTGCTGGCATTGGCGACCCAGAGCTTGGTCGATTTGGGTTCGAACAATACGTTATGCAGATTCGATTTCATGGCGACAGGCCGGCTCATCAGTTCAATCGCCGATTCCGCAGTGAACTCGCCGTAGCCCTGTTTGACCCGTTTGGACAATTCCTGATAACGATCTCCGGCGGACAGTAATGCGGAATCCTTCACCGGATTCGGAAGCAGGGGATGCGCTTCGCCCGGCTGAATCAGTTCCATCTTTTCCCAGCTGGTCGCCATGCCCACCGACCGATTTGTTTTTCCATCGGCGATCACATAATAATATTCGCAGGTACGATAGTTATCACGAAAGACGGCAATCGCTTCGTCCAGATCTTTGGCCGTCTCCAGAACTTCCCGCACGAGAAACGCCATCGGCACACCAGACCAGTGTCCCAGTCCACGCCCCCCCATTTCGCCAATCGAAACGGATTTCATGTTCATCCCGGTCACCGACCCGATAAATCCGGCGTAGGTCACATTCACAAACGGAATGCCTCCGTCAGGTTCTGCCACAACCAGAACCGCATGATCCTGCAAACCCCAGTCACAGGCGTAATCCAGCACACGACCATGATATAAGGTCCCGTCTTTGGTCGCAGAGTTGGCAATCGAAAATCCGCTGCAGTGGAACATTTCCGGGATAAAATTAGCCGCCCGCACATCTTCATACGCGATCTCTGCTCCGTCCGAGAGCCCCCGCATTTCGTCCACATATTTTTGGGGAGTGTATGGTTTTTGAATCTGTACAACAGTCTCAATCGCCTGACGCGGTTTGAGTTTAACCAGACCCAGATCAACGAGTGTCGTCTCTCCCTTTTCGGTCAGCAGGTTATACATGTTCTTGCGTACGTTCTCCTTCAGCAGGACTCCCTGCTGATAACCCATCTCATAATGGTTCCCTTTGAGGTGCAGCACCAGATATCCGTTGACCTTCTCCAGCCAGCCCTCACCACAGCGACCAATGGTCTGAGCAGACGCAGTCACCGGCGAAAGACAAATCACAAACAGCAGCGCCCATAGATAGAAACCTGAAAAACAGCGCGGGTTACGAAACATAAGAAGATCCTTTTCACTCATCAGAACGATTTATGGAAGATTGGAAGTGAATCGTTTTCAGCCAGAAAGCTCATTATGACAAACCAGGCGAAAGAAACAAAATCAATTCTCAATTTTGAGGCCAGAAAATGAACATAAACACACATTTCAGGTCCACCTCACAATTCAGAAGCACTTGGACTTGAAATCGTCTACTGTAATGTGTGAAGATTGACGGCTTGAAGACCGGCAGTTACTGTAGATACCTCAACTGCTTCGTTCTGGTTTCAAAAAAACAGTTGGAATGGTTAACGTCTTCACACGTAGATTTTACGTCTCTTCACCAGCTCATTGTTAGCAGTCTTTATGTTTCGAGTTTTAGGCAACTCTGTTGTCCGGTATTGGCAAATCATACTCGCTTGCTGGGTTCTGGCAGTAGCAGGGATTTCGTTTGTCGCTCCCGAGTGGTCAACAGTCGTACAAAATGGCGAATTCGCGTTTCTGCCTCTGGACTCTCCGAGTCTACAGGGAGAGCGGCTGTTTAAACGCGCATTTCCCGACGACCTGCTCGCCAGCAGCATTGTGATCGTGGTTCGACGCGAACACGGCGACAAAGGCTTAAGACCAGCCGACCTCAAATTCATCGAGGAGAAACTCAAACCTCAACTCGAAAAAATTGCGAAAGAAGAGGGGGGCTATGCGACTGAGAACGGCCGAAATGAGAAAACGTCGAACATCTCACGCATTCGCACCTATACTGACAAATCCATCGGCGATCTCCTGCAAAGTGAAGACAATAAAGCCTCGCTGGTCATCGTGGAACTTTCGACCGAATTTCTCGATCAGAGTAATGCAAAAACCGTCGAAAATATTGAAAATCTGATCCAGCACGATGACGAATTCAAAAAAACCATTGAACCGGGTCTGGATATCACCCTCAGTGGCATCGCGACTGTCGGCCGCGATATGATCCGTGCGGCAAACCAGAGTGCCGAAGCAACCGAACTCTGGACGGTTCTACTCGTCATTGTCTTACTGATTATCATCTACCGCGCACCGATTCTGGCGCTGATTCCGTTATTCACCGTTTTCGTTTCCGTCAAGATTGCCCTCTCCGTTCTCGCTATTTTGGCATCATGGGGCTGGGTCGGATTATTCTCCGGAATCGAAGTTTATGTGACGGTGATTCTGTACGGTGCTGGCGTCGATTACTGTCTGTTTCTGATCGCCCGGCATCGGGAAGAACTGGATAAGGAATGTTCTTTCAACGAAGCCATTTCCAATTCAATCGCGACTGTCGGAGCCGCACTGGCGGCCAGTGCAGGCACCACGATGTGCGGGATCGGAATGATGTATTTTGCGCAGTTCGGCAAGTTCCAGCAGGCGGGCATCGCCATGTCGATGAGCCTGTTTTTTGTGCTGCTCGCCTCGTTGACGCTCTCCCCCGCCCTGCTCTGCCTGGCTGGACGATTTGCCTATTGGCCTCAATCCTTCAATGAACGGGTCGCAATTTCCGCCGGCTGGTTAACTCCTTCCAGCATGATGGCCCGTCTGATACAACGCAACTGGGCCGGCTCTGTCTGGGAATGGATTGCAGCTGGCCTGCTCAAAAGCCCCGGTAAAATCTGGCTGACGACCACGGCCATTCTGTTCCCCTTCGCGCTGATCAGTCTGGCCTGTTATGGAAATCTGAGTTATGGCTTACTGTCGGAGCTTCCCAGCGAAGACCCCAGCGTGGTTGGCACCAAAGCCGTTCAAGGTCATTACCCTGCAGGTGCCACCGGACCGCTGACACTCTTATTCCAGAACCCCAACATCAACTTTTCCGATCCCCAGGGCCGCATCGCCATCGAAACCCTCACGGATGATCTGCTTAAACAGAAAGAAGAGCTGGGGATCGCCGACATCCGCAACATGACCAAACCCTTCGGGATTGGCGCCGCCGATGAAATGGAAAAAGCAAAAAACCTGACGGGATTCAAAAAAATAGGCGCCCTCGGACGCATCAAGTTGATTAAAAATTACTACGTCACCTCAGAACCCGATCTGGAAAACCATGTGACACGCATGGATCTCATCCTCGAAAAAGATCCCTTCTCACGCGACAGCATGATGCAGCTGGAACGCGTGAAAAAAGCGGTCAGCAAATCACTGCCGGCAGATCTGCGCGATCATACGAAGCTCTATTATATTGGCGCCACCGCCAGCATCAGCGATTTGAAAATGGTGACCGACCAGGACCAGGCGCGCATCGACGTGCTGGTGCTCGGCAGCGTGTTTCTGATTCTGGTCATTCTGCTCAGACGCCCCGCGATATCGGCCTATCTGATCCTTAGCGTCTTTTTCAGTTATCTGGTCACACTGGGAATTACCTTCGCCGTCTTCTGGGCACTCGATCCGCAAAACTTTGCCGGTCTGGACTGGAAAGTCCCCATGTTTCTCTTCACGATTCTGATTGCCGTCGGCGAAGACTATAATATCTACCTGATTACACGCATCGATGAAGAGCAAAAACGCGTCGGCCCTGTGGAAGGCGTGATCACCGCTCTGAAAAATACCGGCGGGATCATTTCCAGTTGCGGGATCATCATGGCCGGAACGTTTTCCTCGCTGATGGCAGGCACACTGGTCGGCATGCATCAGCTTGGATTTGCACTCGCGTTCGGCGTACTCCTGGATACCTTTATCATCCGCCCCATCATTGTCCCCTCTTATCTCATCATGCTCTATCGCGGCTACTTCGGCTCCTGGGGAAAATATCTCGGAGCCGCCCAGTTCCTGGATACCAAGCCCCATCGCAAACTCGATTCACCGCACGTCAAATAGCTGCCGCTAAGCACATTTTCAGTTACTCCAAACGTAGGGGCGACCCTGTGTGGTCGCCCGTGATAGCGACGTCCTTTGTGCAATCACTGGCAGAATGTTGAAACCATTCCCTTCCCAGGCAGGATACGAAATCAATTTCACCAGGCGGGCAGGCACATAGACCTGCCCCTACGAATCGTGCGAGGCTCTCCCCACCAATCTATTTCGTGTGCTTTCGTGCCTTTCGTGGTAGCAATCTTTTTAAGATCATCAAACCCGGGAGCACTGCTGATTTGCCAGCAGTGAAAGAAACGTTCCCGTTACTCCAAACGTAGGGGCGACCCTGTGTGGTCGCCCGCGATAGCGACGTCCTTTGTGCAATCACTGGCAGAATGTTGAAACCATTCCCTTCCCAGGCAGGATACGAAATTAATTTCACCAGGCGGGCAGGCACATAGACCTGCCCCTACGAATCGTTCTCGTCGTTTCGCGACTTTGGTAGTCATTTTTTTGGGGGGGGTGGAATCATCAAACCGCGTGGCACTGTTGGCTTGCCAACAGTGATAAGCTATACGCTCTGGTTTTACTCTGATCACTTACCGCGCCGTGTGAATCATCAATTCCGGCAACTCCGCCGATCGGGAACCAGCCACAGGCGGGTTATCCGCGGGCCGAAATGTAAACACTCCAGAGAACTTCGGCTGATTTGAAAAATTCCGGGTGGCTGCATGAAACGTGCGACAATGGAAGAACAAAATATCTCCCGGATGCAATTCCGCCGAAACACTCGTATTAATCAGCGCCTCATTTTCAGGCACATCCGGTCGCAGAAAAATGCGCTCATCCAGGCGATGGGATTCGAACTCCATCCGATGCGTGCCGGGAATGACTTTCAGGCAGCCGTTATCCAGATTTTCCTCGCCCAGCGCGACCCAGATACTGATCAGTTCCTTCCGCTCAAACGACCAGAACCGAATATCCTGATGCCATAACGTGTCGCTGCTGAACTGAGGCTGTTTGGTCATGATGCAATTGTGGTGTGCCAGAGGCATCACATAATCGGGCCCCAGCAACTGTGTCAATCGTCCCACCAGAGCGGGATGGTTGATGAAATCTGTAAAACTCATCCCCCGGCTGTGCGCCTGCTTCAACCGCCGCACGGTTTCGCCCCCCATCACATTCCGGGACTGAGGCGAGCCCGGATATTCGACATCCGCTTCATACTCCACCGGCTCCACAACCCGCGCCAACCCGTCTTTTGTCGCCGCCAGCATCTCCTGCCGTAACGACTCGGGACAAAGGTTACGCAGAATCAGATACCCGTCCTGCTCGAATTTCTCAAGTTCTTCGGACGTCAGCCGATCGTTCGAAATGGACTGTGAAGATGAAGACATAGCTCTCAACTCTGAATAAAAAGGCTTCAAGACGGCATCCGATCCGAAAAACGCAATCCCCGGTCCGACCGACACGGTTATAATACAATTCGTGCCGGGAAATTTAAAGTAGTGAAATCGCTTTCGGACAACAACTCGGTAATTCTACTTGTACAGCAGGCAGCAGCACGCGGAGGGCTCGACCTGGTTCGCGGGGGACGGAAACCACGGATCAATTTTCGTTGATCACAAAACAACTCACACTTCCGGATCCTGAACTTCTTCTGAATGCGTCTCCAGCCACTTCGCCTTAAACCGGTCATTCGATTTCATGAACAGAAACACCGGACCATAAAACAGCACGTAAGGCATCCAGCCCAGACCAATCGCCAGCCCGGGAAGCATATTGTCGACCTCCCCCGGCTCCCCGCTGCTCCCTGTCAGACCAATCCACGTAGCCCAGAAGAAAAAGAACCCCAGGACAAATCCAAGATCACTCCAGACCCCCATCAGAATCAAAGGCACCACCAGCGGCGGGATCGCAAGCAGACTTCGATCCGCCATCAGGAACGAAAGCACAACCGGCAGCACGATGGCAATGCCCAGCAGCACCAACCCGGTACGCGACGAAATTTGTCGATGACGTGGGTGGTTCATATCATACCCATTCAAAAAAGTTGCACTGCCTCGTTCGTAATATATGTAGTCACGCGATTGCGGTAAGTCATCATTTCATTTTCAATGCTGCTGTGAGAGGGAACCAGAGTTCATACTCAGTGATTTTCCCGATTCACAATCAGTTCCAGACCGGGCCGCGGTTTCAGAATCGTCTCTTTGATGAAATCAGGCTTGAGAACCAGATCGACGAGTTGCTCCCGTGGAAACCAGGCAAACACTTCCTCATATTGCTCTGGATTCCCATTCAATTCTCCTCCGTTCCAGGCGACTTCAAAAATGGTACAGATCTCGTGAAAGTGCCTGCCGTCCAGGTCAAAAAAATTCTCCACGATGATTGTCGGCCGGATGACCTCGAACTCTGCGCCGATCTCCTCGGTCAATTCCCGTCGCAGTGCCGTGTGAGAGTCTTCATTGGTTTTGATCCGTCCCCCCGGCAGAAACCACCAGTCATGTCCCGGCGGACGGCACAACAACACCTCCGCCCCGCACGTGACAATCGCCGCCACCCGCAGGTTCACGCGATAACCATTCAAATCGACGGTGATATCTGTCATGTGAACACGTTGTCCAGAGAATCATATTTCACAACAAGCTCCCGGCGAAAACCTAGCGCGAATATGTCCCGACCGATTTGCCGTTCGCCAGAAACGTTACCGTGCCACCTTTCACATTGACGCCGACCGCTTTGACTGCTGCATCAATCGTCGCAACCGGCCTGGCATTCACGGTCAATTGTTCGGGAGTCACCATGATCAAAAAGTGAGGAGTTTTAATCTGCGCGGTATCCCCCGAAAAATGGGTTTCTAAATACCAGGCATCGACACTCGCTGTCACCACACGACCACTGGCCAGCGTACCGCTGGTTGAACCGCCGGAGGTGGCCGCCAGCACCAGGACGCCAGCCACCAAAACCATCGCCATCAATGCGAGAACAACACAGGCACGCTTTAGCCAGACAGAAATTTGGAAACGCGGGGACATATTGACCTCCCTGTGAAAAGGATACTTCACTCAAGTGCACGATATCTGCACATCGGAAACAGGTCAATCACAATCCTGAAAGCAGGAGTCTGGTTGATTCAACCTCGCAGGCAGCAGCAGAGTTTTTTAAGCAAAACCAGACCGAAACTCTCATCCGTTTCCTCACACCAAAATCTCATGCAGCAGCAGGCCTTCTTCCATTAAGGGAACTTGAGTGACCACCTCTCCGCGTGGATCGATCACCGCCGTCGGCCCGTAGGAAATCTGCCCGTCCCGTTCGCCAGTCACATCGGAGGACAGCAGCCAGAGCCCCGTTTCCCGTGTCCGCTCTGCCCGGATCGCGTTATGTTTCTCTTTCCACGTTTCGGCATTTTCCGGATGCAGCATGTTGTAACAGGGACAGACCACGAGCGACGCTCCCTGGTTCGCCACCGCCGCTGCGCGCTCTGGCACCTGGAGTTCATAACAGATATTAATCCCGAACCGCAGCCCGTCCACTTCAAAAATCGGCGTCTCTGCCCCCGGCGTAAACAGTCGCTCGAAGGACGCTAAACGATTCTTGCGATGATGGCCCAGCAGCTTCCCCCTTTTCACCACCACCGCCGTGATATGCAGACTCTCTCCCGCTTTTTCAATCATGCCGATCACCAGAGTCGGCTGCACCGATTCCAGTTTCCTGAGAATCTCTGCAAACTGCCTCGACGCCAGATCGATGGCCCGCCGCCGTGCCTGCCGTTCTTCCACGATATAACCCTGCAGATAACATTCAGGAAAGCAGACCAGCATCGCCCCCCGCTCCGAGGCATGCGTGGCAAAGTCGATGATCGTTTCCAGCGACCGCTCAAGATCATCCTGCACATCAAACAACTGACAGGCCGCGACGGTGAATTGCTGTTTCATTTTTTTGCCAATCGCCAAATCAGAACAGAGGCATCGCTACCTCGAAATCAACATGATCAAGCTAAACAAATCCGGGTCACACCGGGAAGTTCTCAACGCGCATTACGCGTCAAGCTGCTCCAGCCATTTTGCGAACCACTCAGCGGGCATTTGGACCTTCGAAAAATCCAGGTTTTGCAGCGCTTCTGGAGTGTAGGTATTGTCCAGATACATCTGCCACTGCAGGTGCAGATCGAGGGCCACATCTGCGACGGCTGCTTCGATGTTGTTTTCGTGGTCGAACTGCCCCATATGAAATTCGTCGGCCCACCAGGCGATTTCCTGATGCGTATATGGCGAATTCTCAACATCCAAAGCGTGACGTAACACCAGAATCAGGGACTCTTTTGTCAGCGGAAGTTCAATCACACGACAATGCGGTTCAGTCCATGAGCCAGTATGCTGCTTCTGACCAGATTGTTCCGGGTCAAGTTGAAACTCCTCATTTACCATCCCCGAATCACCTCTCCGTAGAATCAGACAGTGGTCTCAATATCACAGTTACGGAGACCAAACTACCACTTATGGCAGTTCGGTCGCGCCCATCAGGTAGCGGTCGCATTCTCGGGCGGCGCCGCGGCCTTCGTTGATGGCCCAGACGATCAGACTTTGTCCACGGCGGCAGTCGCCGGCGGCGAAAACGCCTTCAACGCTGGTTGTGTACTGCTCGTGCTCGGCTTTAAAGTTCGAACGGGCATCGGTTTCCAGCTGAAGCTGCTCACTGATGATGTGCTCGGGGCCGACAAAACCCAGCGCCAGGAAAACCAGATCGCAAGGCAGTTCTTTTTCTGAACCGGGAACCACGCTGAACGGCGGGCCGTTCTCGACCGGTTTGGACCAGTCGACTTCGCAGATTTTGATCCCGGTCAGATTGCCAGAACCGTCGCCGGTAAACTCGACCGTTGACATCTGGAACATCCGCGGATCTTTCCCGAACACAGCAGCCGCTTCTTCATGGCCGTAGTCCACCCGGAAAATTTTCGGCCATTGAGGCCAGGGGTTATTCGCTGCCCGCGTCGCTGGTGGCGGCGGGACAATTTCCAGGTTGATCAGGCTTTCGCATTTCTGTCGCATCGAAGTTCCCAGGCAGTCGTTCCCGGTATCGCCGCCGCCGATGACGACGACTTTCTTGCCTTCCGCATTGATAAAGTTTTTCACAGGGGAATTTTTATAATGCGTGTTTTCCAGACCCGATTCCAGCAGGCTTTTCGTATTCGCCGACAGATATTCCATCGCGAAGTGCACGCCGTTCAGATCGCGGCCGGGAATCGGTAGATCACGGGGTTTGGTCGCACCGGTGCAAAGCACGACAGCGTCGAAGTCTTTCATCAGTTGATCGGCTTTGATATCAACGCCAATCGACGTATTGGTGACAAATTTGACCCCTTCGTCGGCCAGCAGATCAACGCGTCGCTGCACGATCCACTTTTCCAGCTTCATATTGGGAATGCCGTACATCAGCAGTCCGCCGATACGATCATCGCGTTCAAAAACGGTCACGCTGTGACCGGCGTTATTGAGCTGAGCAGCAGCAGCCAGGCCTGCAGGACCGGAGCCCACGATCGCCACTTTTTTGCCAGTGCGTACCTTGGGAGGATTCGCCACGACCCAGCCTTTATCGAAGGCGTGATCGATAATCGAATTCTCAATATTTTTGATCGTCACAGGCGGCTCATTAATTCCTACCACGCAGGCCCCTTCGCAGGGAGCCGGGCAGACCCGGCCGGTGAACTCGGGGAAATTATTCGTCCTGTGCAGACTGTCAATCGCGTCCTGCCAGCGACCGTGATAGATATGGTCATTCCACTCGGGAATCAGGTTATTAATCGGACACCCGGAAGCCATGCCAGCCAGTGTTTTTCCGGTATGGCAGAAAGGAATGCCGCAGTCCATGCAGCGCGCGCCCTGATTTTTGAGTTCACCATCCGTCAGATGATCGTGAAATTCGTTCCAGTCAAGAATGCGCAATTCGGGTTTTCTGTCGACACCCAGTTCTCGTGGAAATTCCATGAAGCCCGTTGGCTTGCCCATAATTCTATCTCACTCTAAAAAATGTGTTTGCTCTTAATACTGAGGAAGAAATGTTTTCAGAAGACGTTCCGGTCACCGTTTGAGGCAGTGCCGGAACCCCCGCTTTAAGATCAGACGCTGGCTGCTGCTTCAGCCTCTTCCGCCGCCATTTCCTCTAAAGCTCGTTTGTAATCGATGGGCATGACTTTCTTGAACGCCTCAAGTTCGTTTTCCCAATGATCGAGGATCCCCTTGGCTACCGTCGAACCGGTAAATTTGCGATGATTATCTATCAGCATTTTCAGTTCCGCGATATCTTCCGCTTGCTCCACCTGCTCCAGCACGACCGTTTCCAGATTGCAGTTTTGCAACAGCAATCCTTCCGGATCGTAGACATAAGAAATACCGCCCGACATGCCCGCTGCGAAGTTTCTCCCGGTTTCACCCAGGATCACCGCACGACCGCCGGTCATGTATTCGCAACCGTGATCGCCGATCCCTTCGACAACCGCTTTGGCGCCGGAGTTTCGCACGCAGAAGCGTTCTGCCGCCTGACCGCGAATGTAAACTTCCCCTTCGGTGGCCCCGTAGAGGTTCACGTTGCCCACGATGATGTTATCTTCCGGCAGGAATGTGGAATCGGCAGGCGGGTAGATGATGATTCTACCGCCGCTGAGCCCTTTGCCCACGTAGTCGTTGGCATCGCCTTCGTGTTCAATGGTAATGCCGTGTGCCAGCCAGGCCCCCAGACTTTGTCCGGCAGATCCGGTGCTGTTAATGTGAATCGTTTCATCGAGCAAACCATCAGGACCATGATGCTTGGAGACTTCATGGCTCAACATCGTGCCGAACGTACGGTCCGTGTTCTTGAGTTTGACGTCGATAATCACGGGCTCACGCTTCTGAATCGCCGGCTGTGCTTCACTGATGAGGATATTATCCAGAACCGCATCCAGACCATGCTGTTGATCCCGCGTGCAATACGTGCCCACACCGGGATGCGTTTTTTCAGCAACCCGCAGAATCGGTGTCAGATCCAGGTGCTTCGCTTTCCAGTGCGCGACGGACTCATCCAGTTCCAGCACATCGCTGCGGCCGACCATTTCATTCATGTTACGGAAGCCGAGTTCTGCCATGAGTTCGCGTGCTTCTTCCGCCATCAGGAAGAAGTAATTCACCACGTGCTCCGGCTGACCGGCAAACTTCTTGCGGAGTTCCGGATTCTGTGTCGCAATTCCCACGGGACAGGTATTGAGATGACACTTACGCATCATGATACAGCCCAGCGTAATCAGCGGACCGGTCGAGAACCCGAACTCTTCTGCGCCCAGCAGGTTGGCAATCACAATATCGCGACCTGTTTTCAACTGGCCGTCGGTCTGCAATCGTACGCGGCTGCGTAAATCGTTCAGCACCAGTGTCTGATGGGTCTCGGAAATCCCCAGTTCCCAGGGCAGGCCGGCATGCTTGAGGCTGGTCAGAGGAGAGGCCCCGGTACCACCGGAGGCACCTGAGATCAGAATATTGTCGGCGTGCCCTTTGGCAACACCGGAGGCGATCGTTCCCACGCCGACTTCCGAAACGAGTTTGACGCTGATCCGTGCTGCAGGATTGGTATTCTTCAGGTCGTAGATCAACTGCGACAAATCTTCAATCGAATAAATGTCATGATGCGGCGGAGGACTGATCAGCCCCACACCTGGAGTGGAATGACGGACCCCGGCGATGATCTTATTGACCTTATGCCCCGGCAATTCGCCCCCTTCTCCCGGCTTGGCACCTTGAGAAATCTTGATCTGCAACTCATCGGCATTCGTCAGATACCAGCTGGTGACGCCAAACCGGCCGGAAGCAATTTGCTTGATGGCAGAGCGTTTCGAATCGCCGTTTTCAAGTGGTTTGAAGCGGCTGTAATCTTCGCCCCCTTCTCCCGTGTTGCTTTTTCCGCCCAGACGATTCATGGCGATGGCCAGCGTTTCATGCGATTCGGCAGAGATCGAACCGTAACTCATGGCGCCGGTGCAGAAACGCTTAACGATTTCCGTTACTGGTTCCACTTCGTCGAGAGGAATGGAATCCCGTTTTTTGAATTTCAATAAACCGCGCAGGTGACACTCGCGAGTCGTCTGTTCGTTGACGGCTTTCGCAAACTGCTTGTACGCGTTTTTGTCTCCCGAGGTGGCAGCCGCCTGCAGGTTGGCAATATTTTCGGGTGACCAGGAATGCTTTTCTCCATTGGCACGCCAATGATAGACTCCGGGGTTAGGCAGACCGGGGACCCGGTACTGTTCCCGGTGCGGATAACCGATGTCGTGCCGCATCTCGCATTCTTTAGTGATGACGTCAAAACCAATCCCCTTGATACGGCTGGCGGTTCCGACAAAACAGGTCTCGATGATTTCCTTATTCAGGCCGACCGCTTCGAAAATCTGCGCCCCTTTATAACTTTGCAGCGTCGAAATCCCCATTTTCGCCATGACTTTCAGCATGCCTTTGCCGACCCCTTTGCAGTAAGCGGCGACGATGGAATCCCGGTTCCATTTGGCAGCATCGAGTTCACCGGCTTCCAGTGTGTGCCATAAAGATTCAAACGCCATATAAGGATTGACGGCATCGGCACCATAACCGAACAGCAGACAGTGATGATGCACTTCGCGGGCTTCGCCGGTTTCCAGCACGATACCAATCTGTGTGCGCTGTTCGTTACGCACCAGATGATGATGCACCGCACCGCAGGAAATCAATGTCGGTAAACCGATTCGATCCCGGCTCACAGCACGGTCGGACAAGGTAATCAAACTGAAACCGTCGGCAATCGCCTGCGACGCTTCTTCCCGAATCCGATCCAGGGCAGCCCGGAACCCGGCTTCGCCTGCCGACTTGGGATAAGTGGTATCAATGGTTTTATTTTTCCAGCCACGGTAATCCATAGACTTGATGGCGGCCATCTCTTCGTTTGAGATAATCGGCTCATGAATCAACAGACGGTGGCATTGCGCTTCGGTTGATTCCAGCAGGTTCCCTTCCGGACCGATATAACACTCGAGTGACATAATCACTTCTTCGCGAATCGAATCGATGGCCGGGTTCGTCACCTGAGCAAAAAGCTGGTGGAAGTAATCATAAATCAAGCGCGACTGATCACTCAGGCAGGCCAGAGCCGCATCATTGCCCATGGAACCAATCGGATCTTTTTTGGTTTTAATCAGCGGAATCAGCATGAACTTCAATGTTTCGAACGTAAACCCGAACGCCTGCATGCGGGACATCAGTTCGGTCGGGGGAACTTCCTCCACTTCATCGGCGGGCGGAAGATCCTGCAGCTGAATGCGCTGATTTTCCAGCCAGTCAAAGTAGGGTCGCTTGGTGGCATACTTTTCTTTGATCTCATCATCGGGAATCAGGCGGCCTTCTTCGAAGTCAACCAGGAACATTTTCCCCGGTTGCAGGCGGCCTTTTTCCTTGACAATTTTCGGATCGACTTCAAGCACGCCGACTTCGCTGGCCATGATCACCCGGTCATCGTGCGTCACATAATAACGACTGGGCCGCAAACCATTCCGGTCGAGTACGGCACCGATGCAGCGTCCGTCGGTGAATGAGACGGAAGCCGGTCCGTCCCACGGTTCCTGCAGCGCAGAGTAATATTCATAAAAGGCGCGTTTGGCGACGGAGATCGAGTGATGATTCTGCCAGGCTTCGGGAATCATCATCATCATGACTTCCGGCAAAGGACGACCGGACATCAGCAACAGTTCCAGCGCATTATCAAAGTTACCGGAGTCGGAACAGTGAGGCTCAATGATCGGGAATAACTTTTCGATGTCTGCCCCGAACAGGTCGCTGGACATCTTGCCCTGTCGCGCGTACATCCAGTTGGCATTGCCGCGCAGGGTATTGATTTCTCCGTTATGAGCCATGAACCGACACGGCTGGGCACGATCCCAACTGGGGAACGTATTCGTGGAGAACCGGGAATGTACCATCGCCAGATGACTGGTGAAATCTTCTGCCTGCAGGTCCGGGTAAAACGGCATCACCTGGTCCGGAGTCAACATCCCTTTATAGACGACGACTTTGCTGGACAGCGAACAGAAGTAGAACATCAGCCCCTGAGGCAGACTTCCTTCGCGCAACTGGCGGCTGGATGATTTCAGAATTACATAAAGGTTTCGTTCCAGATGATCCTGATTGGAGACTTTTCCATTCGGAGTGGAAATAAAGACCTGTTCCATATGCGGCATGGCACGCCGGGCAGAGGGGCCGATGTCCGCTTTATCAGGGGAGACAGGCAATTCACGCCATCCCAAAACAACGAGCCCCTGACTATGGACGGCTTCTTCAACCACCTTGCGACAATGTTCCCGCTGGGCGACATCGGTGGGTAAAAAGACAACCCCCATGCCGTAATTTCCCTGCGAAGGAAGGTCAAAACCCAGATCCTGTTTGACGACCCTGGCCAGGAAATCATGGGGCAGGGAGACCAGAATTCCGGCACCGTCGCCGGTATTTTCTTCGCAACCACAGGCACCACGGTGAGTCATATGACGCAGCATTTCGTCAGCATCAAGCACGATCTGATGCGAACGCTCGCCTTTGATGTGGGCCACAAAGCCGACACCACAACTGTCATGTTCAAATTCCGGATCATAAAGTCCATGCGCTTCCGGTAGACTACCCACTCGGAAAATGGAGTTACGATTATTGTTTTCGGAATCAGTTCCACGTCGAACGGTTCGACTCGTCATCTTACTTCACCATTCAAACTAATGTTTAACAAAATCGATGCCAACCGGCATGCTGTTATTGCGAACAAACGTCGCACTCTTACTCAACTGTGACACTCGACCCGGGAGAGGCGAATGTCTGACTCTACCGCCAGTTTTTTCCGGTGCGAAACCGGAACGTTTTCTGTCAAAGATCATCTAACGGTTTGACCTGAGCTGCTTATGCGGAGCGCCCGCTCCTGACTCAGAATCGCTGGATCCATCCGTACAAGAAAAAAAACACCTGCAGGAACACAACCCGCTTATTCACGCGCTATCAAAGGACCGAACGAAAATGCATCCATACTGGAAGATTGATTTCTTTCAGACGCGGATGCCTCGGCCGATTCTCTGCGAGCGAGAGAGAAATTAGCGGGGTCTTCATGCAAGACTTCTATGAACTTCGAAACCACATCGGGTATCGATTTCTGCTTTCTTTGAATGATACCAATCGGACGGTACCATTCGACCTGTTCCAGACGCACCACATTCAGTGACTGATCCTGAACTTCCTTATCGACCGTAGGCAGAGGCAGAATTGTAATGCCTGCTTCCGCTTCGACGGCCCGTTTGATGTTTTCAATATTATCAAACTCATGAATCAATTGAACATGAACACCGGATTTTCTCAGCCAGCGATCTATCTTTTGTCGAACGACTAATTCTGATGTGAATGCCACAAAGGGCTCATCTTCAATTTCACTGACCGCACAACTTTCCCGGCCAGCCAGTGGATGCCCGGGGTGCACGACCAGTACCATCGGCTGTTCCTGCCATAAAATACTGGTGAGTTCTTTATCCTCTTTGGGAAAGGAAACCAGCCCCAGATCGGCCTGATTTTCGCAAACTCTCTGATAAACTTCGTCCGGATGCAAATAATCCAACGTGATCATGACATCGGGGTGCAGCAATTGGAAATGCTCAACATAATCGTACATCTGCGCGAGACCAACCGAGTAGATTGCAGCAATTCTGACCCTGTTTTTCGTTTGCCCCACGGCACGTCTGACCTGCTCTTCCACCTGCTCGAACGACTTTAACAGCTGCTGGCAGCCATCGAAATAAATTTTGCCGGCGGGCGTGAGTTCGAAGGGGCGTTTGGACCGGTCAATCAGTTGCGCGCCCAGGCGTTTTTCCAACGCATGCACGGCCTGACTGGCTGCTGACTGAGACACACGACGAACCTCGGCAGCTTTGGAAAAGCTGCCTTGAGCGACGACATCACAAAAAAGCTCAGCATTACGCAGATGCATGGAAGTGAAACCTGATTGATTTATAAGGAAAACTAATAATAATGGGATTGAAGTATTTCAATTTCGAATACGAGACAGTGTAAAGATCAAACATACGTTAAGTCAAGCGCACGCACTTCTGAAATTGATGCCGGTAAACCTTATGAAAATCTCTATTTACGCAAAACCAACACGCTAAAACACTTACGAGTGCCTCACAGCCGGTAAAGCGGGCCCCAGATTACGATCTCACCACAAGAACGAGTGGCAAAAACCGGCTTTTCTGACCACTTTCTTTAATCCAGACACTTATTCTCGGCGTTGGTTGTATTAATTTTACTGATAGTAAAAAAGAGAGGACGCCCGTTTCCAATACCGAACTATGTTTTCGATAAGGTTAGAACGTCTGTCGCCACGTACACAGAGAAGCCAGAAGCGGGCTCATCAAATAGACGCATACGAATTTATAAATAGTGAACGACAAAACGGCCTGCAAAGCTACTCAACGCGTCCGTGCATAGATAACATCAGCATTCGCTACTGTAAGGGAATGCAGTTAATCAAGTTCATATCCCGCGCTTCTCTTGACAATCGAAATTAAGGAACTCTGATGAAGAAATTATTCTCATATCTGACCCTGCTCTGCATCGTGGGAACGCTCCCCGTACTTTCAGGCTGTGGAAAACCGGCTGAACAAGCGGGACAAAAAGCAGCGGAGGCAGCCGAAGCAGCCGAAGCAGCGAAAACATTAGATCCCGCTGAGTCCATGCAGGTAATGATGGATGGGATTTCAAACCAGAAGTTAGAAGCATTTTGGAATTTTCTTCCGGCCAGTTATCAAAAACAACTTAACGATCAGTCACATGAGCTTGCCGCAAAAATGGACCCGGAAATGTACGATGGCATTTTCAATTCCGGTCAACGGCTCACCAAACTTCTCAAAGAGAAAAAAGAATTTATTCTCAAAAACCCCACGATCAAAGGGCTTCCTGTTCCGCAAGAAAAAGTGGACGAATTCTGGGAACCCACGGTCAACATTCTTTCCACGATTGTGAATGGCGAGATATCCAGCGTGGAAAAACTGAAAACTCTTGACTTCGAAAAGTTTCTTTCTAACGATGGTGGTGTCATATTAAAAAATGTATTTGCAATATCTGAACTGATTCCTTCCAAAGAAGGACAACTCAGTTTTGCCGAAAAATTGAAACAAACCAAAGTCACTCTGGTTTCCACAGAAGGGGATACAGCGATCGTTAAAATCGAAGCCCCGGGAGAAGTACCGAGAGAACAAACCATGGTTAAAGTTGAAGAAAAGTGGATCCCAGACAATCTGGCTAAATCATGGAAGACACAAATGGACGAAACTCGTAAACGGATTTCAGAATTCACCCCAGAAATGACTGCAGAACAGAAAAAGAAGGTAATGCCGGCACTTCAAAAATTTGATGCAACAATTGCTCAGCTGGAAAATGCGAAAACCGAAGAAGAGTTTAACAAAACGCTCTCTCCCATCCTCGCGCCAGTTGCCATGCTGGCCCCCATGATGATGATGCAGCTGGGTGGTCAACCGATGATGGGTGGTCCCGGAAATCCGAGCCTCGGAGAAAACGAGCCCGTCGATCCCAATTCAATCGTCACGATTGTGATCGCCAAGAAACTCTCGAATGAAGAACAGGATCCGATTATCGAACAGATTCTGCTCTCAGCCGACGATTCTGATCAGATTAGAATTTCTCCGATTTCCGAAGGCGAAACCACCATCTTCAAAATTTCGCCTGTCGGCGATGTCGAAGAATTCGCCAAGAAAATCAAATTCGGCAAAACCACCAAGATCGATCCTAAAACCCGTTCGATCACAGTCGAACTTAATAAGTAGTGGAACTCACTAAATAGTCTTTGAATTCACAGTGAATTCACTGTCAAAACGAAAAAAGGCCACTTCTCGTGAACAGCGGAAGTGGCCTTAAGTTTTGCTGGTTTGCGCAGCACTCATTAATTTCTTCAGGGGAGACTAGAGTGCGCCCCATTTAACCATAGCATCTCTCGTACTATTATACTCGGCCCGAATGGCCCTGGAGACGTTACAGTAAACCTGGACACAGGCTAAGCAGCCTCTGAGATGTCTTCTTCGTCTTCGCCACAGGCTTCGACTTCGGAATCCACTTCGCCATCTTCTTCTTCGTATACGAGAAAGTAGATCTCGTTCATCGCTTCTTCCAGATACGAGCGAATGTTTTCGCTGTCTGTCGATTCGATCAAAGCTTCCAGTTGTGCGACAACACGGTCGACTTCTTCACTGGTGATTTCTTCGAACTGCTCTTCATTTTCTTCTGACATCGTTACCTCCATGTCTTGTGTTTGACTGCAATAAGCCGGAAAAGCATGAATTTTATTATCGGTCTTCCCCGCTGAAAGCATTAGCACTGCCCTGTGCAAAAATTACCAGACCATTCAACAGACAATCCGTGTCTGAGAATCGTCTGCCTGATCAATTTTCAACTGACTCTGTCGGAAAAGAATCATGATTTCTTCTTCTTTTTCGAATCTTTTTTAGCGGTTGTTTGTTTCTTGGATTTTTTCTGTTTCTTCTCTTTTTTGACGGTTTTTTCACCAAATATTTGGTCCCATCCTTTCGAGAAATCATCTGTCGAACCTGTGTGGACCGTATAACCCGTCACTTGAGTTTCCTCCCTTTTCAAAAATACAATCGAGATTGAGTTTGCCAGTTAGGTAAATTATTTATGAAAGCAGAATTTGCCGCAAGCCTAATAATCGACAGGCAAACGCGGGAACCCCCTGATTCCATTATCAATAGTACCTCAATTCATCAGTAAAAAGAAATGGGATCTCCCCATGGCCCCGCAGCGACCACTCCCCTGTTACGCCGTGATTTTCACTTCCACTCAGACCGATTCACAGGAGGGATACGCGGAAATGTCTGCCCGCATGCAGGAACTGGCGGGACAACAGGCTGGATTTCTCGGCGTAGAGTCCTTTCGTTCACCGGATGGGAAGGGAGTGACCATCTCGTACTGGCAGGATTTGCCCTCAATCCAGGCGTGGCGAGAACATCCGGAACATCAGACAGCACAACGACTTGGAAAGCAACGCTGGTACCAGAACTACACGATTGAAATCGCCAGAATCGAAACCGCTTACCACTTTTCCCGAGGCTGACCACAGTCAGAGGAGCGGCCTTACTCACCCTCAGGCAAAACCGGCGCTGCGTCCTTTTTCTCTTTCCCTGACTTCTCTTTTGCCGGGGTTTTGTCTTTGTCCCTCGCCTCCTGCTCTTCCTTCTTTTGTTTCTGCATCTCGTTCTCTGACTTTTTCTCTTTTTCTAACTGGAAATAGGATTTCCCGATCGTGCGGGGAAATTCATTGTTAGAAAGCTGCGTGTCGGCGGTTTCCCGATGCGGATCGAGCGTCAGACTTTTCAAAGGGACGTCGGTCAAAATCAGTTTCGAAACACTTTCATTATTCAAACGCCAGATTTCGGCCGGAATCCGCAGCATACTGGTCGAGCCGTCTTCCAGTGTCAGCTTTAATATCACAGGCATCACAAGCCCGCCGTGATTTTTCAAGTCGACCAGATAAAAATACTTCTGCGTCTCCAGCAGTTTTTTTTCGTCCGCGTTCAACTCCTTGAGGTGCGTTTCGAATTTCTTTCGATCGCCGTCGGTCACATCCAGATCGTCAAATTCGTTGTAAAAATCCTTCAGCTCGGGAAACTGATCGGTTCGCTTCGAAAGTTTCTGATTGCGAATTTTGGAAAGTGATTCCGGTTCTTCTGCTTTATCTTTTTTACGGCGGACTTTATCAACGTAAGGATCTCCGGTTTCCAGCAGATACTGTTTGACATTCTCCACTGCGATATCAGTATGATCGGTGGTATAGAACCAGCCTCTCCAGAACCAGTCCAGATCCACGCCGGACGCATCTTCCATCGTGCGGAAAAAGTCGGCGGGCGTCGGACGTTTGAACATCCACCGCCGGGAATATTCTTTGAAAGCGTAGTCGAACAATTCTCTCCCCAGCACAGTCTCGCGCAGCACATTCAGCGCCGTTGCCGGCTTACCGTAGGCATTATTCCCGAACTGCAGAATCGATTCCGAATTCGTCATGATGGGCACCTGATAATCGCCTTTCATATACCCCACCATATCGCGCGGCTCCCCCCGGCGCGACGGATAATCGGGCTCCCACTCCTGTTCTGTCAGAAACTGCAGGAACGTGGTCAGTCCTTCATCCATCCACGTCCATTGACGCTCGTCGCTGTTCACAATCATCGGAAAATAATTATGCCCCACCTCGTGAATGATGACCGAAATCAATCCATACTTGGTGCGTTTGGAATACGTGCCATCTTTTTCCGGTCGCGGGCCGTTAAAACAGATCATCGGATATTCCATCCCGCCCACAGGACCATTCACCGAAATCGCCACCGGATAGGGATAAGGAAACGTGTACCTCGAAAACACATTCAGCGTATGAATGATGGCATGCGTGGAATATTTACTCCATAAGGGCTCCCCTTCCTTCGGGTAAAACGACATCGCCATCACGGGCTGGCCTGCGACCTTGTGTCCCTGCGCGTCCCAGATAAATTTGCGCGAGCTGGCAAACGCGAAGTCTCGCACCCGGTCTGCTTTAAAGACCCAGGTCTTTTTGCCTTTCGGCTGAGACGCTTCATTCTGTTTGGCTTCCTCAGGGGTCACAATAAACATCGGTTTTTTCGCAGTCTCCGCCTGCTTGAGGCGTTGCTGCTGATCTGCGGTGAGCACTTTCTCGGGATTCTGCAAGCTGCCTGTCGCGGCGACGATATGATCGTCGGGCACGGTAATCCGCGTCAGATAATTGCCGAACTCAAGCGTAAACTCGCCGCGTCCCAGAAACTGTTTGTGCTGCCAGCCGGTATTGTCAGTGTAAGCCACCATCCGCGGGAACCAGTGCGCGATTTCGTAAAGGAAGTTTTTGTCGTCTTCAAAGTATTCAAAACCGGTTCGCGCCGGTCTGCTTTTGGAATCATTGATCAGATAACTCCAGTCGACCGAGAACTGCGTACTCTCGCCACTCGCCAGCAGCAATGGCAGATCAATGCGCATCATGGTTTTGATGATCGTATAAGGCAGCGGTTCGCCTTTCGCATCGCGGACCGCCTCGATTTTCATACTGCCGTCAAATGACTCTTTCGCCAGCAACTGCTGCATCGACTGATAACCTACTTTTCCCAGCGGGGAACTGGTGTCCGTGCGGTGCGCGTCCGAATCGAAGGACAGAATGTTGGTATCCAGTTGAAGCCAGAGATAACTCAGCGTATCAGGACTCCGATTGGTGTAGGTGATCTTTTCCGAGCCGATAATTTTCTGCAGCTTGTCATCCAGTTCCACATCGATTTCATAATCGGCCTGCTGCTGCCAGTATTTTTCTCCGGGCGCTCCGGACGCATTTCGAAACCCGTTCGGCGTCGGCAGGACTTCGTCCAGCTGCCGAAATTTATCAACCTGCTTGAATTTCCCGTTGCTGACTGCCTGGCCATAAACAGTGGTCACTGAGATCAGCAACATCGCTAAACAAATTAACCCTGTAAACGTGGTCCCTCGATCGAGAGGAGGGAAGCTCGTGTTTCTGGAATTCATAACAGTTCGTTTTCTTTAAAAACGCGTTCGGATGTTTAAATTGAGTCGCAAAAAATGATCAGAGGCCCATTCTAACCGGTTTTAGACAGGAAATGGCAAGCACTTTTCCGCTCGCTGGCCCACTTTCTCCCTGATGTCTTACGCCAGAAAAATCGATTTAGCGGGTCAGGATCTGCAGGATTCCTTCCCAGGGCTGCATATAAGTCAGAAACGGAAGTCCATCTACTGTCGCTTCCCGCAGTTTCGTCACGCCATCGACGGCGTTCGCCTCACGCACCATTGCTTCAAGCACCTGTTGCTGTTCGTCCCTCTGCCAGGCAAACAGAACGTCGGTTTGATGATTCAACAGCGCGACCGCAGCGGCCAGCGCCGCGGCGCCCCAGTTGCTGGTCCCCGCCACTATGTTCCAGTCGGTGGCAATCCGGCAGGGAATCAGCCCGGAATGTTCAGAAGCGATTCTGCGATCCAGCTCTTCCCAGGCAATGGCCCCCATCCCGATTTCGTTTCCGCCATCGCCGACACCGATGGTCTGGGCTTCGGGGAAAAACTCCGGCAGCCGCTCGAACAATTGATGCAGCGGGGGGGTAAAGGCATCGATGATTTCTCCCCGCATATTATGGCAGCGATCAAAATGCTCCTGTGACACTTTCTGATGAAACTCGGCACCGCTTGTTGCTGACAACCTCTGCTGACGCTCCCAGGAATCCGGGGTATGGCTCGGCCCCACGCGTTCGACCGAAACCAGATAACTGATATTTTGTCGACCATAAAACGCTTCCACCCAGTCTTCCTGATCGGTTGAGAGGACCTGGAATTGCGAGGCGGGGTAAGCAGAAGCATCCACGGCGGCCGCCACCACGGGGGCACACAACTCATCGGTAACCACTGATGTATTAATGCCGCAGGCTTCCAGAACAAGTGCCAGCAGGATCGCACCCGGCGGCCCATCGGTTTCGGCAGCCGGTATCTCCGCCGCAGGGACATAAAAACCTGTGGTGATAACGACTTGGGAAGTTTTTTGTGCTAACGCATGCGCGGCATTCAGCAAATGGTCGCGGCAGAGAGGTCCAAATTGCGCTTCTGAGTCAATGAGCCCCCGTTTCCCCGGATCTCTGCGGATCAGGCGGTCAAATTCGCGAATAATATCTGTATCTGAGTGGCCCATTCAAACCTGTCCACTTCCACGGGCGTGTGGAATACTGAAATGAGAGAACAATACACTTCCAGGTTGTCAAAGCCAAAACAGGGAGGAATCTGAAAATCGCAGCGGAACGCGCTCTCTGATCAGTTTACTCAGGTTTGTAATGAAACAACAGCCTGTGCTGATTGAAAAAAAGAGGGAAAGAAAATACTATATTCAAGCGTGATTCCCGTGTTTGGGACCACCTGCAGATGGACCTTCCTGCTTGTGAGAAAAGGTACTCTTAAGGAAAACGCTGGTTGTCAGAACGCCTGAGCATTGCCAGAATTACTTAAGTAACCAGGCTGTAAAGTCTCCCACCCCGCGCAAGCAAACCTGTCAGAAAAATGATTGCGGACTTGAACAGATCAGCCCCAGTATTTTTCTTTGTAATTGTAGAATTGTTGGCGTGACTGTACCGCATGAGAGTGAGCCGGAGTTTGTGAGTATCTATCCTCACCCGGTCTACTCAGGTGGAATTGTTTCCATCACAGTCAGATTCGTTCAACTGTCGTAAATATAAAGTGAGGATTCACTTCTGTGAGATTAAGGTTAAGTCATCTTATCTTGTTACTCCTCCTCCCGCTGATCAGTCTCCCGGGTTGCGAACAACCGCAGGTAGAGTTTGTGTTCTCGAAAAAGACCAATGAACTCATACCGGAAGCCGCCAAACCTGTCAAAGAAGCATTGGTCAGGCAGTTCGGCAACCCCTTTGCGCTGACACAGTTTCCAGAGCTTCCCACAAATTTTGGTGATATTCAGGGAGCAGTGAAAACCGTCGAACCCTCCGGCAAAGACCAGCCTCTGGTCCGCTTTGAAGTCACAGGGCTGACAGACGCCTATGATAAACTGCAGGGGCTGCCTCTCGAATGGACGTCCGGCAAAGGGCAGGGACAGGTTTCACGCGTCAAAGAATACAACTTCGAGACCGGCATGGTTGCCGTCGAGAAATCAGCCGAAATTGATCCGCAGCCAGGCGACACTTTTCTGCTGAAATGCGTGCGACTGCAGTATGGTCGCGATCTGTATAATCGGCACTGCATGCACTGCCACGGGATGAGTGGTGAAGGGACGGGGCCCACGTCACGTTATCTGAATCCTCCCCCCCGTGATTTCCGGCTGGGCATTTATAAATACACGTCGACCAAATCAACCAATAAAGCGCAAGTCGATGACCTGGGACGCACCGTCAAAGAAGGCATCGCGGGCACTTACATGCCCTCCTTCAAATTACTGACGGACGACGAAGTCTCCGCCATTGTGAACTATGTGATCTGGCTCTCGATCCGGGGAGAAACAGAAAAGAAACTGGTGGACGAACTCTTCCTCGACTATTCAAATAAAGCAATGGCGGAACGTACCAGCAAAGACGGAGGCGAGACACGTGAAGAGGTTCTGGAAGAATTAAAAGATTTTATGGAAGAGGATTTTCCCGACACACTTGAGTTCGCCACTTCGAGCGTGTCCGAAGCCTGGGAAGAAGCCAATCTGGAAGACGCACTCGTCATTCCCAGATCAGCGCGTGTCGCCGATACTCCCGAGTCCCGCGAACGGGGCCGAAAACTTTACCTCAGCGAAAAAACCAAATGCGCTTCCTGTCACGGCCCGCAAGGCCGCGGCAATGGGACAGCCACTCAGGATTTCTGGACCAATCCGGCAACGAACGAAAAATATCCCAACCGGGGTCTGCATGATATCTGGGGCAATCAACTCCCGCCACGCGATCTGCACCGCGGGATTTATCGCGGCGGCCGCAGACCGATTGACACATACCGACGTCTGTTTGCGGGAATCAAAGGGACTCCGATGCCTGCCTTTGGCGGGTCTTTGACGGATGAAGAATTATGGGATCTGGTCAACTATGTGATGCACCTGCCTTACGCTGGAAATCGCTGACAAAAAACCAGACAACTGACAAAACGGAATGAATTGTCTCCAAACTACAATGAAAAACAATTGCATCCTCAACATAAGAAGCGAACGGGAGACCTGTAGTGGGTAAAGGATGGTGTTTATTTTTTCTGTTCTGGCCGGTGGCAGCGGTCGTGTCCTGCGCGATGGCGCCCCTCGTGGGCTGGTCGTTCCCCTACGATAATGCGCAAGCCGCCAGTAATCTGGGCATTCGCATTGACGGGCTGTTTTATTTAATTCTGATCATCACCGCGATCGTATTTGTCGGCACGCAGGCGGTCCTGGTTTATGCGCTCTGGCGGAGTGCGAACAATCGCGAAGAACGCGCGAGTCATACGCACGGCAACCATAAACTCGAATTGATCTGGACCATCATCCCCGGCATCATCCTGTTGTTTCTGGCCATTTACCAGATGGATATCTGGGCCGACTTCCGCATCAAGAAATACTACCCCCAGGCAGCAGTGAAAGATCCGCTGGCGGAAGTGACCGCGAGGCAGTTTGAATGGCGGTTCCGATATCCGGCCATCGGTAAAAAACTTCAGCAAAAACCGCAGTCCGACGATCTGTATTCCGTCAATGAACTGCACGTCCCGTTCGGCAAGCCCGTGTTGATCCAGTTGCGCAGCGAAGATGTGCAGCACTCGTTTTTTATGCCCGCGTTAAGAATTAAACAGGATGCCCTGCCCGGCTTGCAGATCCCGGTCTGGTTCGAAGCCAACAAACCCGGCACTTATGATCTGGTCTGTGCAGAACTTTGTGGCTGGGGTCACTATAAAATGAAAGCCCATGTCATCGTGCAATCCGAAGACGAATATCAGAACTATCTGAAAAACCTCACCGAGCGACAGTCGTATGATGGACTGGGAAAAATTGCCGCCACGGAGAACGGCACAGAGAGTGAGGCGACAGAGTAATGAGTGTATTGAACCCGTCACCCACCGGTCTGCAGCCGATTCTGAAACCGCTGTCGCATCACGCGCCCGGAAATTTCATTACGAAATATATCTTTTCCACCGATCATAAAGTCATCGCGATCCAGTTCCTCTTCACGACGTTGCTGATGATGATCGTCGGCGGCGCACTGGCGCTGGCCGTCCGCTGGCAACTGGCGTTCCCCTGGGAATCGATGCCCATTGTCGGCCCCTGGCTGTTCGCCGCAGAAGGGGGACAGATCTCTCCTGAGTTCTACACGATGCTGTTCACGATGCATGCCACCGTGATGATCTTCCTCGTGATCATCCCGATCCTGGCAGGCACGTTCGGCAACTATCTGATTCCGCTGATGATCGGTGCCGACGATATGGCATTTCCCAAGCTCAACATGTTGAGCTACTGGTTTATGTGGCCCGCCATCGCCTGCTTCGGACTGAGCTTCACTTTTGCCGGTGGCCCCGCCGCGGGTTGGACGTCTTATCCGATCCTGGCTGATTTGGAGCAAGCAGCCCCCGGTTCTGGAACCGCACAAACATTCTGGCTGTTCGGAGTCACCTTCATCGGTTTCTCATCGATGATGGGTTCGATCAACTACATGACCACCATCATCAATATGCGTGCGCCCGGCATGACATTCTTCCGCTTGCCAATGACAATCTGGGGACTGTTCATCACCGCTATCCTGCAGGCATTCGCGCTTCCCGTTCTGACCGCTGGCGGCTTCATGCAGGTCACCGACCGGTTACTGGGAACCTGCTTCTTTTATCCATCCGGACTGGTCATCAACAACGCCGCTCCCACCGTGGGTGGCGGGCAGCCCCTGTTATGGCAGCACCTGTTCTGGTTCTATTCGCATCCCGCCGTTTATATCATGCTGCTTCCCGTGATGGGTATGGTCTCCGACATGCTGAGCTGCATGTGCCGCAAACCGCTGTTCGGTTATAAACCGATGGTGATTTCGATGTCGGCTATCGCCAGCCTGGGATTCATCGTCTGGGGCCACCACATGTATACAAGCGGCATGAACCCCGCGGTCGGTATGGCATTTATGGTCGCCACCATGATGATTGCACTCCCGTCCGCCGTCAAAACTTTTAACTGGACCGCCACCATCTGGGGCGGAAAAGTCCAGTTCAATACCGTCACGTTAAACTGCATCGCCTTTTTGTCGATGTTCATCGTCGGCGGACTCAGCGGCATCTTTATGGCTGCCGTCCCGGTCGATGTTTATTTTCACGATACCTATTTCATCGTCGCCCATTTCCATTATGTGCTGTTCGGTGCCACGCTGTTTGGAGTTTTCGCCGCCATTCAATTCTGGTTCCCGAAAATGTTCGGCCGTATGATGAATGAGAAGCTCGGCAAAACACACTTCGTGTTGACCTTCATCGGTGCCAACGGAACGTTTTTCCCGATGCACTTTCTGGGGATGCAGGGCATGCCCCGTCGCTACGCAGACCCTTATCTGCACGGTTACCTCGAACACCTGCTGCCGATGAATCAGTTCATGACACTCTCCGCTATCTTGATGGGGGCTGCACAGATCCTGCTCTTTATCAATATTTTCTACAGCATGTTCTGGGGTCCCAAAGCAGGCCGCAACCCCTGGAACGCCACGACGCTGGAGTGGACCGCGCCTTCGCCACCACCGCATGGCAACTTTGATTTTGTGCCGATGGTTTATCATGGCCCGAATGAATATGCTGTCGTCAATGGAGACAAAGACTTCCTGATGCAGACCGAAAAAGAATGTCAGCCTGCGAAACCAAAAGCGGAAACTGAAACCACTGTTTAAGTTGATAACGTACGAAAAGTAGTCCCTGTAATGAACCAGCAACAATATCATCCGTGGCTTTTCAAACTCGCACTGGCGACCGCTGTCGCTACGCTGCCGTTGATGATCGTGGGTGGCCATGTCACGACAGAAGGTTACGGCATGGCGTTTCCCGACTGGCCGACCTCCGACGGGCAAAACATGCTGACCTACTCCTGGTTCGATCGGGCCTCTGATAAGTTTTACGAGCACGGGCACCGCCTGCTGGGCATGCTGGTCGGCTTTTTATCGATCGCGCTGGTGATCGTCGCGTTTAAAGTGGAAAACAAAAAGTGGATTCGAAACGTCTGCATCGCAGTCCTGGCCTGCGTGATCATTCAGGGTGTCATCGGAGGCACGCGTGTCACGGAAAACAGTAAAGGTCTGGCGATGGCACACGGTCTGTTCGGCGCCTGCGTGTTTACGCTGATGGCGTTTCTGACAATGGTCACAGGCAAACGCTGGATTGAGATCGGCAATGATCCCCCGACGCTGCCCGCAGGTTACGGACGACGTCTGGCGATCACCGTGCCACTGATCGTTCTCTTTCAATATTTCCTGGGGGGATTCCTCAGACACTTTCAGGTCGGCCTGCATCCGCACATGAGCTTTGCATTTGTGGCGCTCATTTTTGTGATCATCGAATTTCGCAGCGCCCGCAAATCCGGAATCAAATGGCTGAAACGTCCTGCGATGGGCATGCTGCATCTTGGTATCTTTCAGATTCTGCTGGGACTGGCCGCCTGGATCACCAAATTCGGACTACCGGCTGCAGGCTTCGTCGCGACAGCCGGTTCCTGGGAACAATCCATTTCCCGCACCGCGCACCTGATTACCGGAATTCTGTTCCTGATGACGACCGTTTTATATTCCGTCCGGGTCTTTCATCTTCACCAGCTCAATAAAAACAATAACATACAGTCGGGACAATCTCTCTCCGCTACTAATTCATTACCGAATGCCGAAGGTAACGCCTGAAATGTCTACCACACAACAAACTTATATCGCCGCTGAAGAATCGAAAGCTGCCGCCAAACCGATCAGTCTGGCACGGCTTGCTGATTATCTCGAATTAATCAAACCCCGCATTTCGACGATGGCGTTAATCTCGGTCGCCCTGGGGTACACCATGGCCAGCGCACATTCCTGGTCGGTGATTCCTCTGCTGCATGCAATGTTTGGAATTGGTCTTGTCGCGGTCGGCTGCAATTCGCTGAATCAACTGCTCGAAATCAAAAGCGATGCCCTGATGCCGCGCACCGTCAATCGGCCGCTGCCTTCCGGCAGGATCTCTGTTTCCGAAGTCCTCATTTTCGGCATCGCCTCTGCGTTAGCCGGGATCTTTTATCTGGCAGTCATGGTGAATTTACTCACCGCCTTTTTATCGATGATGACGCTGGTCCTGTATGTTCTCGTTTACACACCACTCAAACGCTGCACTTCGCTCTGTACCACCATCGGCGCCATTCCCGGTGCCATGCCTCCGATTCTGGGCTGGACGGCTGCCGGCGGAAATCTGAATACGTCCTCCTTCACGATCTTCGCCATCATGTTCTTCTGGCAGTTCCCGCACTTTCTGGCCATCGCCTGGCTTTATCGTCATCAATATCATCAGGCCGGACTGAAAATGTTACCCGCCCCAGACCCCGCACGCGGCATGATCGGCTGGATGTGCGTGATTTATGCGACGCTGCTGATTCCCGTCAGCCTGCTCCCCCAGTTTGTCTCGCTGTCGGGAACCGTTTATTCTGTGATCGCTTTCGTGCTGGGCATTGGTTATCTCGTATTTTCGATTCGCTTTTTACGCGATGAAACCCGGAAAACCGCCCGGGAGCTCATCTGGTTTTCACTGGTTTATCTTCCCGTGCTGTTATTAACTCTGACTTGGGACCGTCTGCAACTTTTTAATTAATGATTCCCTAAGAGATTGAACTCGGGTAGCAACCCCTTGCTGCTTACCTGTGATGTGAACTGAAAGATTACAATGAGTCACGACAGTCATGCGCCACAATATCGAATGGGACTTCCCATACCACATTCCAAATTAGGCATGTGGCTCTTTCTGGCGACAGAAATCATGTTCTTTTCCGCCTTTATCGGAGCCTATATCGTGCTGCGCGCCGGCTCTCCCGGCTGGCCTACCGATGCGGAAGTCACTCACCTGCGAATCTGGGCAGGCGGGCTGAATACATTCGTCCTGATTTTATCCAGTTATTTTGTCGTACTCGCGCTGGAAGGCATGAAAGCAGACAACTTCGCTAAAGCGCGGCGTTATCTCGGCTTGACCTTACTGCTGGCCTGTGTGTTCCTGGGAATCAAAGCCTACGAGTATTCGGGCAAATTCAAATACGATATTCTGCCCGGCCACATTCCCGAAACGCCGCAAATGGCGATCGATAAATCGATGCGGGAAATGAAACAGGTCGTTGACAACCGCACCATGGCATTATCCAACAGCAAACCGCCGGTAAAAGACGAACCGGCCAAACCGGATGAGTCGGTCGAGTTAGCCGGCGTCACCGACGAAAAAACCGAAGAACTCGCGCCTCCCCTTGAAGAACAGCGACAGAAACTGCAGGCAGAACTCAGTGCGGCTGACACATCGGAATCACGAAAAAAAGAACTCACCGCTTATTTTGACCTCGATACCAAATACCGGGAGTTAAATCAAAAGGCGCTCGACGAATCCATCACCCTGCCCGCAATGAATCAGGAACTGGAAACGCTCAAGAAAAATCCTGAGTACGGCATGTTCCTCGCCCCCGTGCATCACCTGCAACCCATTATTTACGGCAACCTGTTTGCCTCTGTGTATTTCCTGCTGACCGGCTTTCACGCGCTGCATGTCATCATCGGCATGATTCTGTTTGTGATTGTGCTGTTACAGGGAAAACGACTGAGTGAGAAATGGAACGACTATGTCGAAAACATTGGCCTGTATTGGCACTTTGTCGACCTGGTCTGGATCTTCCTGTTCCCGTTGATTTACATTATTTAAACGAGTTGAAATTTCTGAATTCGCAGACACGACAACAAACACCAATAATCATGCTTTTTTCCTGAACCCGAGAGTCAAAGTAAGATGTCTGAACCGCAATCTCACTCATATGTCAAATACTCGTCCATCTTCTTCGCGCTCTGTATCTGCACCGTGCTGTCGATTCTATTTGATGTCGTTGATTTACGCGCTCATAACCTGTTTGGCTTGAATGGCGTTGTTTTGCTGTCAGCAGGGGTGCTGTCCATCGCCTGTGCGAAAGCACTTTTCGTGCTGATTTATTTCATGCACCTCAAGTTCGAGGGCAAATGGAAATACGTGCTGCTCAGCCCTACCATTGTGTTAGCAATGAGCCTCACCGTCGCGATTACCCCCGATATCGGCATTCATTATTACACGAATGAATCGCCGCAAATTGACTATCTGGAACAGGCCCAACAGGCGGCTCTGAAAGACGGGCCTGCCAAAAGCGCCGAAAAAAGTCATGTTGAGTAAACCACAAATTCAAGAAACAGCGCTCACCTCACGGATCCGTGTCGCTGACATCTCACACCGATACGGCGACCGGCTCGCCTTGAATCAACTCTGCTTTGATGTTCGTCCCGCGGAAATCTTCGGTCTGCTCGGCCCGAACGGCGGCGGCAAAACAACATTGTTTCGCCTGCTCTCCACTTTACTCCCGCTGCAGTCCGGCACCGCGAACATCGCCGGCCTTGATCTGGCATCGCAGGCCCAACAGATCCGCACTCTGATCGGAGTCACCTTTCAATCCCCCAGCCTGGATGGCAAATTAACGGTTCTGGAAAACCTGAAACATCAGGCGCACCTGTATGGCATCTCCGGCGCACCAATGCGGGAACGCATCGAAAATGCCCTGCAACATCTGGGGCTCACCGATCGCAAACACGATCTCGCGGAATCGCTGTCCGGCGGTCTGAAACGACGCGTGGAAATTGCAAAAGGCTTACTGCATTCGCCGCAGGTCTTACTGCTCGATGAACCGAGTACCGGCCTCGATCCCGGCGCACGTCATGATCTCTGGAAATATCTGAAGCAGCTGCAAAATAACGAAGGCGTGACGATTCTGATCACCACACACTTAATGGAAGAAGCCGAACACTGCGACCGTCTGGGAATTCTGCATCAGGGAGAACTGGTGGCGCTCGGCACCCCCGATGAATTACGTGCCTCGGTCGGCGGCGATTGTCTGACGATTCACTCGGACAACCTCGAACAACTGAGCGATCAGATGTCAGCAAAGTTCGGCGTCACCCCGCAACTCGTCAATCACAGCCTGCGTCTTGAACATCCGCGCGGACATGAGCTCCTCAAAGAACTGATCGACGCTTTTCCTGAGCAGGTCACGTCCGTGTCGCTCGGTAAACCAACACTGGAAGACGTCTTCATCCACGAAACGGGCCACCAGTTCTGGCAAGCGGAGGAAACAACATGAACCAGCCTGCTTCTCTCCCTGCTGCCGGACCTGCAAAATTGTTTCTGCTGCCGATTATGACACTCGCCCAGCGCGAGGTCGTTCGTTTTTTGCGTCAGCGGACCCGCGTGATCGGTGCATTAGTGCAGCCGATCCTGTTCTGGATTCTGTTTGGTGCCGGTCTGCGCGGTTCCTTCAAACCTCCCGAGTGGGCCGCCGCCAGTATGACCTACCAGGAATATTTCTTTCCCGGCGTGGCGGTGATGATTTTAATGTTCACAGCGATCTTCTCGACGATTTCGATCATCGAAGACCGCAAGGAAGGTTTCCTGCAAGGCGTGCTGGTTTCGCCTGTGCCACGGATCTCCATCGTGCTGGGCAAACTGCTCGGCGGCACGATCCTGGCGGTTTTACAAGCGGTCCTGTTTATTTTTCTGGGACCGCTGTTAAAAATTGTCGGTTTAGCGCCTGATTTCGAAACGGGCATCACGCTCGCCGGTTTCCTGCCGCTGGTCCTGTTTCTGTTTTTGCTCGGCTTCAGCCTGACCGCCCTCGGTTATCTGATCGCCTGGCCGATGGAATCAACGCAGGGTTTTCACGCGATCATGTCAGTCTTTTTAATGCCGATGTGGTTACTCTCTGGCTCGTTTTTTCCAGCAGGAGAATCGGGCTGGCTGTCGTGGATCATTCGCGCCAACCCTTTAACGTATGGCGTGACGGGATTGCGGCGCATTCTCGCACCGGAAGCGGGCCTGCCCAGCGCACCCGGAAATCCGTCGATGATCGTCTGCCTGACCGTCACTGCAGTCGTGTGTATAATTTATGTAACGATTGCGGTCTGGATGACTTTACAGCGGTCAACCAGAAATGCCCGATAAGATAACGAATAAGAACACTTAATATATTATAAAGATCTTCCGCATGAATAAGACTCAATCTATCCGACGGATTCCTCGAATTTTGATCATCCTGCTGTGGGTGCTGGTCGCCATCAGTGCCTTCGCAACCTGGAATCTGAAAAAGGAGCATGATCTGGCTTTGGAGAAAATCAAAACGGAAGAAGCCGCTTCCGCCGAGGCCGATCAAAATAAAGAGGCAGAAGATACCAGCGATGCCAAACCCAAAGCACCGATCTGGCCTGCAGAGGGAATCGAAGATTTTTCCCTGACCGAACGCAGCGGCCGCGCGGTGACCAAAAAAGATCTGCTGGGGAAACCATGGGTAGCCTGTTTTGTGTTTACCCGTTGTGCGGGCCCCTGCCCTCGTGTTTCCGGCCAGTTTTATCAGTTGCAGAAAGACCTGAAAGATACCGACTTCAAGCTGGTCACGTTTACCGTTGATCCGAAAAATGATACTCCGGAAGTCTTATCCCGTTATGCAGAGTCGGTGGGCGCGGATCCGGAAAAATGGCTCTTTCTGACCGGCGATCAAAAAGACATCTTTCAGCTGATTGAAAAAAGTTTCCTGATGCCCGTTCAGGAAAACACGGGACCTGCCCGCAAGCCCGGCTTTGAAGTAATCCACACCACGAATGTGATGCTGGTCGATAAAAACGGTCGCGTCCTCGGAAAATACAACGCCGTCAATGATGAAGAGATGGCGGCACTGAGAAAAGCGGTTCGCAACGAAGTCGAACAGGACAAAAAAACAGACGAGATCAAACCGGAACCAAAGGCAGAAAATCAGGATGCGAAACCAAAGCCGACGACTCCTCCGAAAGCCGGCATGGTTTCACTGAGCCCCCTGTTCTGCAATCACTTTTCCGGCATGCTGTCTTCCGCGCTGCTCGGCCAGGCAGAATCGGAATCACCGGTGCTGGTGGAAGAGGTCGTTGCAGAAGAAGTCGCTGTGAAAACGGCTCCCGACTGGGTGCTGCAGCTGCCCGCCGTGAATGCGGTTTTGAACGGGACGGCGACAATTCTGCTGATGCTCGGTTACTGGTTCATTCGCAAGGGTGAAAAAGACAAACACAAAAAAACGATGCTGACTGCGTTTGGAACGTCGGTTCTGTTCCTCGTGTTTTATCTGCTGTATCACTTCGCCTTGCAGAGTTATACGGGAAACGCGTCGCGCAAATTCACCGGGGAAGGCCCGATCAGAACCGTTTATTTCACCATCCTGATCACGCACGTCGTGCTGGCGGCGGCGGTTCCGGTGCTGGCCTGGATCACCATCCGTCGCGGGCTGAAACAGCAGTGGGAAGCCCATCGCCGGATTGCCAAAATCACGTTTCCGATCTGGCTGTATGTTTCCATTACCGGTGTTGTCATCTATTTCATGCTCTATCATTTCCCCGGGAATGCCTGAGCCCGAAAATCCCTGAAGGGACACAGAAATCTATTTAAAATCCGTCCGGTTTTTGTTATCGTTTAAGAGATCTATCACCGTTCGTTAAAGAAATGTTCGACCATGTTAAAACGATTCTCATTCACTCGCTCCTGTTTGCTGGCAGTTGTAATGCTGGGGCTGTTTTCCGCTCCCGCTGCCATCAACGAAGCGACTGCCTGCCCGATGTGCAAACAGTTGAACGATACCGACGATAACAAACCGCGGGCTTACATGTATAGCATCACATTCATGCTGACCATGCCGGCGATCCTCTTCTCCTGTTTTGGCGTCGTTTTTTATCGAATGAATCAACGGGAACAGGCGGCGATGCTCGAACACGAAAAAAACCGGAACCCGCAAATAACTGATGCAGATTCCGGCTTGGATGAGTCATGATTACCGTAAAGGCGATCTGATTAGTTGAGCCTTTGTCGGTGTGGTGTATTCCAGACAGTCGCAGCCGACGGAGCGGGGACAAAAGCCCCTCTTGCTGTCGCCGTTGTTGCCCGTGTAGAAGAATCATCATAAGCCGTTTGTGTTTTCAGATACCCGTTCTGTGAGGGAATTGTCTGCCATTCTGAATTTGCCTGGACTTGCGGCATTTGAAGCATGGCAGGACTGGGTGGCATGGCAGGTCCCCCCATACTGGTAAAAGAGGGCCCCGAAGTTCCGCTGTCCCATGAGCCAGCAGGTTGCGCCGAGACCAGTGGTGCCAGTGTCGGATACGCTCCCATATCCAGCGAAGTCGAAGACATCGGTGAGGGTGTCGGAACCATCGAAGGAGATGGCATCATCGAAGGTGTCGAAGGAACCACGTAAGGCTGCATCGAAGGGGACGGGCTCATCATGGAAGGCTGCGCTCCCATGCAGTCCGTACAAGTCGGCTGCGGCGCCGACATCACTTGAACACGACGTTTGACCTGAATCGGAGTTCTTACATAACTGGTCTGCTGGCGATATTCTGTACGTGGAATCTGTTTGGTCACCATGCGTGGCACCCAGACTCTCTGCCAGCAACCTTCATCCACAGTCACCTGCTGAAATGTTCTGACTGGCACAGTTTGTACTTGAGGCACCATTCGATATTCGGTGCAAATGATATCCTGGTAGCAAATCTGTGGAGGAGGAGGCGTGCAAACCCCCGGGCAGCATGAAGTGACCGGTGCACAGCGCCGGAAAAACCGTTTCGCCAATCGATTGCAGCGATGACCGCAACGATTATGCTGCGGATAATAACACCGGGTACCACACCGATTGAAAAGGTTCTTAAACAGATGTGCTTCCGCGTCACTGGAAAAAATCAGTAAGACTGATGCTACGACGATCAAATTTCGAACCCAGAGGGACATCGAAAAACTCCTTTATAGTTTGTGTGCTTGCTGGCACTCCTTGAATTCGTTCCTGTCTCAGACGACTGAAGGACGGGATTCCAAGCATAGGCCGGAACGAATTACCCACGTATCTAACTTATCGGCATAATCGTTAAACTCTCTTTATCTTAAATTTCGTAATTTGCAGAATTCATTCGCTCCCGGTTCCCGTGACATTCAGACCGATTTTTGAGAAGATAGGAAGCAGGGACAGAAGCCTTCGCATAAATATTCTCATAAGACAATACCTGAAAACAACTTATACCCAAAGGAACACGTAAATGGCTGACACGCAACTGGCACATATGGTTTATTTCACACTGAAAGACAACTCTCCGAAAGCCAGCGAGGCAATGGTGCAGGCCTGTCTCAAATATCTGAAGAAACATCCGGGCGTTCTGTACTTTTCTGCCGGAACACGGGGCCCGGAATTTCAACGGGAAGTGAATGATCAGGAATATCATGTCGTCCTGAACGTCGTGTTTGACAACAAGGAATCGCACGACAAATACCAGATTGCCGCTGACCATCTCACGTTCATTGAGGAAAACAAGGCAAAATGGGCCAAGGTCCGTGTCTTTGACAGTTATGTGACGAGCTAGCCTGTGTCCAGGTTTACTGGAGCGTCTCCAGGCTGACGAAACTCCGATCAGAGTACGGGCACAATGAACGGGGTCTGATATTCCGGATGCGGAATGACTTTGACTTTTGTCTGATACACGTCAGACAGCCGTTCTTCTGTCAGAACTTCCGCCCCGGTTCCCGCCGCCGCAATCCGGCCCTGGTTTAACAGCACAATCTGATCGGCAAAACAACTGGCAAGATTCAAATCGTGTAAAGTCAGAATGACGGTCAGATCCCGCTGGTGCGCCAGGTCGCGGATCAACGAAAGCACCTCGACCTGATATTTCAAATCCAGCCCCGTGGTTGGTTCATCCAGGCAAAGCACTTTTGTCTGTTGCGCCAATGCGCGGGCGATTAAGGTCCGCCGCCACTCCCCCCCGGAAATTTCCGTGATCTTTCTCAGACGCAGTTCCGTCAGCCCCGTCTGCGCGAGTGCTGCCTCCACAAAGTTCGCATCTTCCGCCTGGAAGGGTTGAATCCAGCCCCGATGCGAACTGCGGCCCAGTTGCACCGTCTCTTCCACTGTCATCGGCCATTGCGGGACTTCCATTTGCGGAGAGAGCGCCAGCTTCTGTGCGACCTGTTTGCGCGAGAGTTGACTGATGGCCTGACCTTCCATCAGAATGCTTCCCTGATTGACCACCACCAGATTGAACAGCGCGCGCAACAATGTGGTTTTCCCCGAACCGTTAGGTCCCAGTAAAACAAGTACCTTTCCCGGCTCAACACAGAGAGAAACCTGCTGCAGGACTTCCCGCTCCGGATAACCACAGGAAAGATTTTCGATCTCAATCTGATTCATGGGTGACGCCTTTAATTACTTGGACTGCTGCCCGCGACTGACTAACAGGAACAGAAAAAACGGGCAGCCCATCAACGCCGTCACAATGCCCACCGGGATTTCGGCCGGTGCAATTACGGTGCGTGCCAGCGTATCTGCGACCACCAGTAACGTCGCGCCCAGCAAACAACTACCGGGAATCAACAGCACATGCCGGGGACCTAACATGATGCGTGTCATGTGGGGCGCCATCAGTCCCAGAAAACCGATCACTCCCGAGACGGCGACACACGCGGCCGTACATAAAGTAGCCGCGATTAAAATGATCACGCGGAATTTGCCAATCGAAAGCCCCAATGTCATGGCTGTCTCATCACCAAACGACAGCAGATCCAGGGGACGCGACATCAGCCACAACAGGCCTCCACTGAAAAAGATCACGGGAACCGCCATGATGATTTCATTCCAGTGTCGCCCGGAAAAACTTCCCAGCAGCCAGCTGAAAATGGTTGTCAGCATTTCATGATTCAAAAACATGATCAGCGAAACGAGTGCCCCGGTGAAACTGCTGAGCGCCATGCCCGCCAGAATCAGTGTGAGCAACGGTGCATTCCGACCTGCATTACTCAACGCGGCAATTACAAACACGGCACCCACCACAAGAATCGCCCCGGCAAATGCCGACAGTATCAACCAGGGAATTTGCCAGGTGGCTGTGATGACCGATATACTGCCCGCAATACACAACAGTGCCAGGGTCGCCCCCAGCGCAGCCCCGCTCGACGCACCAATCACAAAAGGATCTGCCAGCGGATTTCGAAAGACCCCCTGAAACGCGGCCCCCGCGACGGCCAGACCGCCGCCGACACAGGCAGCCAGCAAAACACGCGGCAGACGAATCTGCCAGAGGATCGTGCTGATGTGTGAACTATCTGACGGATTCCATAGTGACTGCCGAATCTGATCGAATGAAAGTTCTACCGCCCCAAAGTGAATTCCCACCACGAGCGCTGCCAGCAGAAAGCCCATTAACGGGATCATTCGCCAGACCAGAAAGAGTTGTCGTGGTTGCATGACCTGAAGCGTCCACTCTCTAAGTTATTGTTGCTGGAATGCTTCAGGGTACAACGCCTGAGCTATTTTTTGTAGTCCCTGCACCACACGCGGTCCCGGGCGGGAAATTAAATCGTCTTCAATGATATAAAGACGCTTATTTTTCACGGCATTCATCTCTTTCCAGCCGGGTCGTGCATTCAATTTGTGAAGGAACGCGGCGGGATCGGTCGGACCACCTTTCACGTAAGGCATCAGGATCACATCCGGGTTTCGTAAAATCAGCGTCTCTTCACTGACTTGCGGGTAAGCGATCTCAACGTCAGCAAATATATTATCGCCGCCAATCAAATCAATCAGTTCGCCAATAAAAGAAGCAGGCCCGGCGGTCATCAGCGGTTGATCCCAGACCTGATAAAACACACGCGGTTGTCCCAGTTTCTGATACGGTTTGACCCGTGTCTGAAGCGCTGCGATATCCTGCTTGATCTTCCGGACCAGCGTCTCTCCCGATTCTACGTGGCCGGTGGAACGCGCAATACCGCGGATCGAATGCTCGATATCAGCCACCGATTGTGATTCAAATGACAGGACGGGGATTTTCAGTTTCGATAACTGATCGGCCAGGAGTCGCTGATAGTCGCCACCCAGAAATACCAGGTCCGGCTTTAATTCGACCAGGACTTCCAGACTCACGCTGCCCGGATTGGACAACGCCACTTTTTTCAACTGCTCCGTTTCCGCAGGATAATTGCAATACGTGGTGCAGCCGATCATTTGTTTGCCCGCACCAATGGCAAATAGAATTTCGGTATGTGACGGCAGAAGAGAAACAATGCGTACCGGCTTTTGTGGAATCGCCACTTCCACGCCGCGATCATCTTTCACGGTCACAGGAAATCCGGAGGGATTCTGCTTTTCTGCGGACGACGCGGCGGTCTGACCGGATTTTAAGTTCTGCTCCGACTTCCCAGCGCCACAGCCGGCACTCGTCCACAGAGCCAGAAAAATCAAAATCAGTCGGGGGTCAAGTTTGTTCATAAATCTGTTCGTATCTCATCTGCAGGGAAATTGGAAGTGGCAGGTGTCTCTTCATTCGTAAATCAGCCCGGAATGCCCGACGATGAGCATTCCGGCACTGATCACTTCCGTTTTCATGAAATCACGGCACTGAAAATCAGTGGGTCGTTTTCACTTTTTCACGCAGCACTTTCGCTGCTTCCACCATGTTTTTCAAGGATGGTTTCACTTCTTCCCACTTGCGCGTCTTGAGGCCGCAATCCGGATTGACCCACAACTGTCGCGTCTCCAGAACGTCCAGCGCTTTTCCGAGCAGGTTTTCCATCCATTCTACCGTTGGAACACGGGGCGAGTGAATATCATAAACGCCCGGCCCGATTTCATTGGGATACTTGAACTGGGCAAACACGTCCAGCAGTTCCATGTTACTCCGCGAGGTTTCAATGGAAATCACGTCGGCATCCAGAGCGGCAATCGCCTTGATAATATCATTGAACTCGGAATAACACATGTGCGTATGAATCTGCGTCTCGTCTTTGACTCCGGCTGACGACAGGCGGAAACAGTCGACGGCCCATTTCAGATACGCTTCCCAGTCGGAATGACGCAAAGGCAGCCCTTCACGCACCGCCGGTTCATCGATTTGAATAATGCGAATCCCGTTTGTTTCGAGATCGAACACTTCATCACGAATCGCCAGCGCGATCTGCTGACAGGTTTCGCTGCGCCGTTGATCGTCTCGCACAAACGACCATTGCAGAATCGTCACCGGACCGGTCAGCATGCCTTTCATCAGTTTTTCCGTGCAGGACTGCGCATACTTTGACCATTTCACCGTCATCGGCCCCTTGCGAAGGATGTCACCAAAAATGATCGGCGGTTTCACGCAGCGGGAACCATAACTTTGCACCCAGCCGTTTTGAGTGGCGATAAAACCTTCCAGCTGTTCGCCGAAATATTCCACCATGTCGTTCCGTTCGGCTTCGCCGTGTACCAGCACATCCAGGCCGACCTCTTCCTGATATTGAATGTCGTCGGCAATACAGTTTTTGAGAAACTGCTCATAAGCGGCATCCGAAAGTTCCCCTTTTTTATGAGCGGCGCGCGCTTTCCGAATGTCATCCGTCTGAGGAAACGAACCGATGGTGGTGGTCGGAAAAAGAGGCAATCCCAGAGCGGCAACCTGCACCCGATGCCGTTCCGCGTAAGGGTTGTCGCGATGCAGCATCGATTCCGTCACACCGGCACAACGCTGCTTAACCTCCTGCCGATGTACGCGCGGAGAACTGCGGCGTGCGTTCATCGCTGTCTGATTCTCAGCCAGTTCACGGGCCACGCTCTCTCGACCTTGATTCACGCACTGCGTGAGAATGCTGATTTCCTGCAGCTTTTGTCGGGCGTATGCGAGCCATTGTTTGATCTCGGCATCCAGATCCGTTTCGTTCTCCAGATCAACGGGGCTGTGCAATAAAGAGCACGAAGGACCGATCAAAGTTCGCTCCGCGCCAATTCGGTCGACCGTTTTTTCGATGAGGGCCAACGACTTTTCGAAATCGTTCTTCCAGATATTCCGACCGTCCACCACGCCTATCGAAAGGGATCTCCCTTCCGGCAGCAGATCCAGCACTTCATCCAACTGTTCCGGCGCACGCACCAGATCGATATGCAGGGCCGCAACTGGCAGCGAAACGGCCGTCGGCAGATTCTCCTGCAGCGGACCAAAATAGGTGGTCAAAGCAATTTTTAATCCGCCGACTTCTTTTGAAAGTACATCATAAGCCTGTCGATAAGCGGCACGTTGCGCGTCCGTCAGGTCGAGTACAAGACACGGCTCATCGATTTGAACCCACGCTGCGCCGGCTGCTGCCAGTTGCGCAAGCACTTCCGTGTAAACCGGCAGAAGACTGTCCAGTAAACTTAACGGATTTATCTGCTCCTCCCATGTCTTGCCGAGCAGCAGAAACGAAACCGGCCCCAGTAATACCGGACGGGTTTCGATGCCCAGCGCTTTCGCTTCGAGGTATTCATCCACGGGTTTCGTTGATGACAGCTTGAACTGCTGCTGCGCTTCAAATTCGGGAACAAGATAGTGATAGTTCGTGTCAAACCACTTGGTCATTTCCATCGCGGAAACACCTTCGGTAGAGGCAGTCATCGACTTACCCCCTTTTCCGCCTCGCGCCATCGCGAAATACGTTGATAAATCGACGCGTTCTCCCGACCAGCCATATCGTTTTGGAACGGCCCCCACCATCGCGGAAGTATCAAGCACCTGATCGTACAGCGAAAAATCATTCGAAGGAATCTGCTCAATGCCTGCCGCCTGCTGCAGTTTCCAATGGGCGGCCCGCAATGCGCGGCCGATCTCTAACAGTTCCGTTTCTTCCATTTTACCAGACCAGAATTTTTCAACAGCCCGTTTCAGTTCACGTTGAGATCCAATACGGGGAAATCCGAGATTTGTAGCAATAGCCATGTGTTGGCTCCTTTTATTTTTATGAAGGATAATTTTTTACGAAACACGGCTCCCGGCATCATACATTTTGGTATTTGCGCACCGGTAGCCTGAACGAGTTTGTGAACGTTTTTGAACCGCAGGCGCACGCTGCGCGCAGACCGAGACTGTGTTCACAAGCCGTGATTAAAAACAATAAGTGGTTCGGAGAGTTTACCGGTCCAAAACAGGGCACTGGATGCAGGCTGCGCGCAGACACTTTCTTCAGATGAAAGAAAAAAGCAGACCTGAAATCTGCGTCAAAGAGAATTCGGATTCCCAGCGCAGAGACAGACGCATTCAAACCGCGATGCGCGCAACGGTGGTGTCCGTTTCAGACCAGGCGCATGTCAGACTCATCTGCGTCTCCAACCCGTCTGTATTCGGGCGAGACATACAGTCGGTCACACCAGTGCACGCGCTGCATATAAAGAGTCATACCTGTTTTCCTGTGAAAACGAAAAGGTTACTGGAAGAAAAACCGCAATCAAGGCGTGTTCTCAATTCCAAGGGGCAGAGCTTAACAATCGCCTGCAATTGCGTCAACTTGAAAATCAGCCAAAACGGTCATTCGATGCGATGAAGGAATTCTGACATGATGACACACTAATCAGCAGAGGAGTTCCAGTCCCGTTTTCAATGTCCACTTCGCTCATGGCTAGACGGCTGTCTCAAACAGTCAACTCGCTTTTCTGAATTATGATTAATCATATTTTAAACCACGGAGGTTACATAAAAGGGAGCAGGGCTCTTTGTTTAATGAGTCCTGGCCCCATTTCTATTCTCTGGTATCCGGGCAAACACGAACCGCCGGCGAAAGAAATATTGCAATGGTGCGGCACCGGAGAACGGGCGGAAATGACGCCGAGTTTCAAACACACCTTGAGACTCGATGATTAGTTTTGAAAAAACGAATGCGGGGGCTTGAATCTTGAGTCGAGCTGAAACTCGAATTTTGATTCCGGCCCTTTGACTGTCGCTCCCTGAACGATCGCATGAGGCTTGAACAGGTTATAGGCAGGGGGAATCTGTTCTTTCATCCCGAC